>FLNX01001626.1_pt1 | contig 166591 bp, 133 predicted proteins | sample 1140341 | NCBI WGS metagenome assembly FLNX01 (sample SAMEA3878208, study PRJEB12797) | bioreactor metagenome | biome: Moose rumen | place: Sweden | collected 2011-10
TGTCACTCGCATGAGGACGGCCATGCCCAACGAGGAGTCTGTCCTTACGCTGCTGGGAAGCGTCGCGATGGAACACAAGGCCTTCGACAGGATACTGCCCAAAATCACCACCGACAAGACGCTGTTCCCTTGACGACGCAACGGGTTTTCTTAGCGGAAACAGCCTTCCTGAATACAGTGGAGGCCGCCCATCACAGACGGCCCTCCACGTTCACTGCTTTCAGTGTAGGCGCGGCCTTGTTGCTGACGGGTTGCTCCCCAGCAGAGCCCGTTTCCTCGTCCAGCCGCATGGCAAAATTACTGATCTTTTTTAAAACCAATGATTGAAATGAAAATATTTGTCTAACTTTGCACCGCATCCCTGAAGTCTACAGACTTCGGACACACTGAGTGAAACACTACCTGTTCCTCATCCATAGCAGGGAATAATTCCATCCCAGCCGGGATGCAATCCAAACTCATTATGGTTTGCATCACCTTGGTTCGCTCGTCTTTTAAATCAGAGTATGTAGAACTGATGAATATTTGGTATCGTTTTTCCATATTATTGATTGTTATTAAAGATTTGTCTTTGGTTGTTGACCAATTCGAGAATCACAACTAATTGATATTTAATTATGTTTTGTCATATCTATTTGTAGAAATGGTTTATAAATGCCTACACAATTTGCTGTTGCCTGTTTTGATACGCAATCCACTCGTTCATCATCTTTTGAAACAAATCTGCTGCCTCGCGGCTGTCAATCACATTACATAACTGGTCAGCTAATTGTGGTTGGAAATTGTTTCTGATAATTGCTTTCTTCATTTCGTTGGAAATCTTGTTTCCTATGATGTTTAAGAAGTCTTGTTGTGTCATCCTGTTCGTTTTGGACTGTTTTACTTGTTATTGTTTTTTTTGCGACAATCAATTTCATCGCATAGATTCTTGCATCAAAAACCTGTCCATACATTTTCGTCACGGTTTTTGGCACATTATTACTGACTTTTTGTCATAATGGCAAAGCATTTACAAATCACATCGCATATGGGCTATTCACACAACAAGCCTATATGCACTCCTGCGTCAAGTACATTGAAGGCAACGCTTTGACGAACAACTTGCTGCACGAACGATTCGGACTGAAGGAAACGTATGCAGGAAGCGTCTCGCGACTGATATAATCAATAATCCCCACCTCCCCATCAACATAGAAGAACTGCACGGCGGACTTGCTCATTAATGCAGTGTTTTGAAATTTGATATTTCGGTAATATCTCACATTTTATCATGAATTCTATTGCCATTTCAAAATAAACTTGTACCTTTGCCGTGAATTTTTAACGGAATCGATATGTTGTTGCGATTAATCACAGAGAATTTCGCTTCCTTCAAAGAGGCTGTCGAGTTCAATACTTTCCCATCGAGCAAAAGCCATAGCCATGAGAATCACAAAGTGAGTTGTGGCCATGCTACGGCATTGCGTATGAGTGCCATCTATGGGGCCAATGGTGCAGGCAAAAGCAACCTTCTTCAAGCATTGAACTGCCTGAAGATGATGGTCGAGGCGGAAACTTTGCGAGGGATTGATTTTGTTGACACCCCCGCTTTCAGGTTTGACGCGCAATGTGCTGAAAAGCCTTCGGGATTGGCCATCGAATTCTATTTCAACGAGAACGTCTTCTATTATCATGTGGAGTTTACGCCCCAAGAAATTAGCGTTGAAGAGCTGTTGCTGAGCAAGAAAAACAGGGATGTGATGCTTTTCCGCCGTGAAAACACTGAAATCACTATCAATCCAGACTATGTTGCAAAGGGAATTGATGCGCAGTTTCAGGATGCGCTGAAAAGAATTGTTCGCCCAGATATGCTGTTGCTGTCCTATTTGGGCAAGTATTATTCAACCGAAAGCCCATTGGTGAGCGATGCTTATTCGTGGTTCATCGAAAAACTTCAACTTGTGCTTCCGGCCTCTGTGCACGGATTTGTGCCTCATTTGTTGGATACCGATGCAGATTTTTCGGCGTTAGTGAACGACACCTTGCCTGAACTGAAAACGGGTATCGACAAACTGATGGTGAAAAAGGAGCTGGTATCCGAAGAAGACATTAAAGGAATCAAACTACTACGCCTAATCAAACAGGCCAAGGAGCACCCTGGCGAACCTCAGGCAACGATAGGACGAAACGCAACAGATAATGCTGTCAATGTTATTTTTGAGGATGGCAATGTCTATTTGAAGACCATGGTTGCTGTTCACAAAGACCTTGACGGCACGGACGTGGAGATGCCATTGCGCGAAGAGTCGGACGGCACTCGGCGGTTGATAGAGTATATGCCCCTGCTGTATGCCATCATTCAGAAGGATATGGTTTATGTGGTGGACGAGATTGAGCGAAGCATCCATTCCATTCTGATCAAGGACATCGTCCGCAAACTTTCGGAAAGTAAAACCGCAAAAGGCCAGTTGATTTTCACGACCCACGAATCAGGACTGCTTGACCAAAAGATTTTCCGTCCCGATGAAATATGGTTTGCCCAAAAAGATGCGGAGCAGGCAACGCAGCTTTATCCGTTGAGCGACTTCAACATCCATAACACAGCCAACATTGAAAACGGCTATTTGAATGGACGGTATGGGGGCATTCCTTTCTTGTCGAACCTCAAAGATTTGCATTGGTGATATGATACAGAGACGAAGAGAATATGGCAAAAAGGAACCCTCAAGAGATGCCCACAAGATATATGTCGTTTGCGAGGGCAAAGGCACTGAGCCAGATTATTTCGGCTTCTTTGAAGGGCTGTCGTCAAACTTGCAAGTCATTCCGATTCCTCCGAAATATGGCACTGATCCGTTGAAGTTGATGGAACGTGCCCAGCAAGTGCTGATTGGGGATGAACGAGAATACACCATAGATTATCAACATGGCGATACGGTTTGGTTTGTCATCGACACCGACGAATGGGAGAAGCAAGGTAAAATAGCGCCATTGCGCGATTTTTGTGGGCAACAAAACGCATCCATTCCAGTGAGTCTGGATGAGGTCAAAGCGTATAATGCTTGGAATGTGGCACAGAGCAATCCGAGTTTTGAGATTTGGCTTTATTATCATTTCTATGACAAGATGCCAGAGGAAGAAGAGGTGGAAAAATGTGCTTCCTTTAAAGAATATGTTAACGACACCATATCAGGTGGATTCAATTTCGACAAAGACCAGGTAAGGCTTGAAGATGCCATCGCCAACACGGAAAGATATTTCTCGTTGGATGGAAGAAGGTTGGTTCGGAAATATGCTACCGAGGTCTTTGCGCTTGGTAAGGAAATTGATGGCTTTGTGAAAACCGACTTGAAGAAACTACGAAACAAACTGTTGTAGATTTGCCAGTTTTGTGGTGTTTTTTTTATCCATTTTTCCGACAATTTTGAAACTTTCACCGCTTTTTGTGCAACGTCAGTTTCAATGAGAAAATGTATTTTTGCAGCCCTAAAGAAAACAGGATTACAAACGCGCAAATCAATGAAGCACAAACTGATGATTATTGCAACTGCTGTGGTTTTGACCGCTTGCAACTCCAAGACCGAAACAAAAACACCCAAAGAAATGAACCAACTTTCATTCAACACAGAGCAGGCGGTCAGCATGGCTGCCATCGCCTGCAACGAGGCCAAAGCAGACTATGCCGCCTTGGTTCAAGCCATCAACGAGGGTCTGGATGCCGGCCTGACGGTCAGCCAAGTGAAAGAGGCCCTCTCGCAACTCTACGCCTACACGGGCTTTCCGCGCTCGCTGAACGCTTTGGGTACCCTGCAAAAGGTGATTGACCAACGGAAAGCCGAAGGCAAGACCACCCTCGAAGGCGTGGACGCCTCGCCGCTGCCGAGCGACTACGACGCCTTGAAGCAAGGCACCGAGGTGCAGACCCAAGTCACCGGACAACCGTTCAACTACAAGTTCTGCCCTGCTGAGGACTATTACCTGAAAGCCCATCTTTTCGGCGACATCTTTGCCCGCGACAACCTCACCTTCGCCGACCGCGAACTCATCACCGTCAGTGCTTTGAGTGGATTGGAGAACGTGATGCCGCAGTTGCAGGCCCACGTGCGCGGCGCCTTGAACATGGGCTTGACGCAAGAACAACTTCGAGCCATCCCCGATGCCTTGGAAGCCAAGGGCTTGCTTCTGGAAGCGCAGCGTGTCCGTGCCGCCATCGCCACGGCGGTTGATGGTGATTCAACTCTCAACTCTAATCTCTCAACTCTCAACTCCCCCTGGCCTCTCGGCGAACCCAACGCCGCATACGCGCAATACTTCATCGGCAACAGCTACTTGGCCGTCCTCGACCAAAGCGGCCTTTGCAACGTCACCTTTGAGCCGGGTTGCCGCAACAACTGGCACATCCACCACGGCGCGGTGCAGATGCTCATCTGCGTGAGCGGTCGCGGCTGGTATCAGGAATGGGGCAAGGAAGCCGTTGAGCTGAAGCCCGGCGTGGTCATCGCCGTCCCCGAAGGCGTGAAGCATTGGCACGGCGCCGCCGCCGACAGTTGGATGCAGCACCTCACCTACCACACCGACATGCAACCCGGCAACAGCACCGAGTGGCTTGAGGCGGTGACGGAGGAAGAGTATTGATTCGCAGGTTACGCCAACACTGCTTCCAATTCTTTTGCAAACTCGTTCTGATTGTTGTAGTTGTAGAACGGCACCCCTGTTATGGTGTAATGGTCGGCGCCGATTTCAACAACTTCTTCATTCTCGCGAATCTGTTTCAAAAAATCCTCTTTCCATTTGTCTTTGCCAAGCAAATGTCCGCCTTTGGGTTCGATGAATATTTGCAGCACGTTCTCTTTTCCGTCTTTTTTGCGGCAAAACAGCACGAAGTCGGGTTCAAAGGCGCGGCCAATCTCATCGTAAATCTTTAGCGACTGCTCGTTGCGGATAAGGTAGATGTCGTCGAACTTGTCTTTTATGTTGTCGAACCTTGCGGCAAACATTTCCACGAATCTCTTTTCCTCGCTTGTGCCGAAGTTGGCGTTGTAGGCGTACCAATCCTTGTCGGCAAGAAACGCTTCCTGACCATCTGCACGTTCCTTGTTCGCTTTTCTGTTGATATGCAAGGTTTTGTCGTAGAACTTGTCACGGAAATTGCCGTAAGTGTAATCCGAGCCTTCATATTCGGCGTTGTTTTGCCTTATCTCGCTTTCAATGCTTTTCAGAAGTGCTTTCAACGCTTGCAGATAGTCGTGGTTTGTGATGTTGTCGCAATGCTGCTTTTCACCGACAAATGTGATTCCGAAACCGCCCAAATACTCGTCTCGCTTTATGAACTCGTCGCTCGATTTTATATTGGGGCAAAGCTCCGACAACTTGTCGAAATAGAAAAACGGATTGGTCGTAAGTGCATATCTCACAACATGATAGGGTATTTCGCCCACCTTAACTCTTCTTCGCCCGGTAAGTTGGAGCGATGGCGTTTCCTGCTCGTTCCAAACGTTCATCACTGCACCCTTGCCACTCGACAAAGTGAACTCAATGTCGGTCTTGCGCACATGCAGGTCTTTGAGCGACTTCACTTTGCTGTGGTCTTTCTGCACTTTCAGGTTGTAAACCACATGGGCGTTTCTGTAGAAATCCGTCTTTTTGAACGATTCTTTCAGTTTCAGGTTGCATTCCACAATGTCGCTGTCATCTTCATAGATTCCGCTTTCCACAAGCGCTTTTTTCAACTCCGAAATATAGCGGCTGTCCTCTTTGGTGTGGTAGTACAGATCCTCTAACACTTTGAGTTCGTTGTCGTTGTCGCTGTCGAATTTGCGGGTGAATCTGTTCTGCCCCTTTTCCAATGCAAACGGGAAATAACGTGCGCCTCTGCCTATGAGTTGCGCCTCCGCAATGGTGGTCTTGCCAACAGCACCGTTGTTAGTGCCACCAGTATTCTGACCCTCATACATTCGCACGATGTCAAACAAGTTGAGCACATCCCAGCCTTCGTTGAGCTTTTGCACGGCAAAGATGGCGCGTATCGGGTTGTTTTCGTCCTCAAGGGTGTTGAGCAGAATCTGGTTTTTCTCCGCCTCCTTGTCGTCGTTGGCGCTCAGGCAGTTTTCGGGGCGGAAATGCGATTGCAGACGGCGCACTATCTCCTCGCTGCTTATCTCTTTGCGGTCGAAAAACGAGAACGCTTTGTGCAGTATTTTTATGTCGTTGCCGTTGCGCACTTCCTCGATGTCGTTTGCCGTAAGGTCTTCGATGAGCTGGTGGAAGTTGGCCTTGTTACGCTCGCTTTCCGCTATCGTCTTTTTGGCTTTGAACAGTACGACCGGCTTGAGGTTGATGTTGTGCGACGTGGCCAATTCCTGACGGTAAAGGTTCAAGACCAAAGCCTGAATAATGCGGTGCTTTTCGTCGAACAGCGAGCGCAACAGGTTGATTTCTTTTGAATAGCCGTCCTTGCGGAACTCGGCGAGGTCGTAGCGGAACAGCACTTTGTCCAAATATTTGTTTTTGATGTTTACGCTTTCGTAGTCGGTTGTGGCGGTGAACTCCAAAAGGATGTTGTCGTAGTTTTGTTCGTGGATTTTCTGCACGGTGTCCTCAAAAGTGCCATACAGTTCGCCCTGCCGTGTGCCGGCGTTCAGATGATGCGCCTCGTCGGCAATCAGCACAATCCTTTTGTTTTGGAACTCCTCGTATGTCAATGCGTTTTCTTTCGTGCTGTTGAGGTCGATATGCAACTGCTGTATGGTCGTGAACTTGATGTTGAGGCAGTTGCCGTCGGCCTCGTCGAAGTTTCCCACTTCGCGCACCTGCACCTGCCCGCCGCCGATGATGATTTTCTCGGCAAAGAGATATTTCGAGGTGTTGGCGTTCAGGAAGTTGTCTTTGGTCTTTTGTAGGATGTTGTTGGAGTTGACAAAAAACATGAAGTTGCGGTAGCCGCGCTCGTAGAGATAGAGCATGGCACCCGCCATGATCATGGTCTTGCCGCTGCCCGTGGCCATGTTGAACAGCAGGTGGTATGGGCGCGGCTGTTTGCCGTCGAAATCCTGGTTCAGGAAATAGACCATGCGGCTGAACGCCTCGGTTTGGTACGGGCGTATCTCAAAATTCGGTTTCAGATTCTTGCGTATGCAGTCGGGCAACTCGTGGCTGATGGCACCGAATTGCGACAGGGTATCCAATTGTTCGTATAGAAATTGTGGCATATTGTTCATTTTTTTGTGGTAGAGACGCCATATTATGACGTCTCTACAAGAATGATTATTTGCTGTAAAACGCCTCTGTAACCTTTCGTTCCTCGTCGGTCGTTTCAAATCGGCTGTCGTTCATATCGCTCACGTTCACATAGAGTTGGTTCTTGTCCAACAGTTCGCAAAGCACTTTTTTCTGCTCCGCCAGTTCCAACTGCTTGAATTCCTCGATGTTGGCCTCCTGCGTTTGGATGTCGATGTTGTAGGCGAGGAACGATTTTTCCTTCATCTGCTCCCAAATCTGCAAGAGCGTTTCGGTGTCGTTTGCCGCCTCGATGCGCTCGATGAACGCTTGGTTGAACTTCTTGAGTTCGAGGTAGATGAAGTTGTTGCGGGCGTAACGGCCGTTGGCGGAATCTTCCAATGTGGGGTTTTGAGGATTCCAACCGACAGATTTGCTGATGCCCGATTGGTCGCCATTGATGACGTTTTGTAAGCGATTGGAAATCAAATCCATCTGGCTGTCAATCTGTTCGCAAGTTATGTATTGGCGATTCAATTTGTGAGAAGAAACTGCAGTTGTACCAGACCCGCCAAAGAAGTCCAATACGATATCGAAAGCATCCGTAGATGCTTGTATTATCCGAGACAATAACTCCTCTGGTTTTTGGGTTGAAAAATTAACTCTTTCTCTTGCTGTTGGTAATTGTTGGAATGACATAATATCATACCAGACATCGCCAACAGGTTTCCCATTTTTAATGACCTCATCCAAATATCGTATAGTACCACGACCATCAAAATACTTTCTTCCATTTTCATCTGTTTTATCAAATCTGTCCAAGTATTCTTTTCTATGAGGCATTTTTTGCTTGTTAAATTTGAAATCCTTACTTCTGCTGTAAAACAATATAGTATCATGTCCTCTAATCCAGTTGTTTGTCATTGTTTTATATCCAGAAAGGACTTGTGTGTCCCAAATGATTTCTCGTTGGAAATTATCAGCACCAAAGATTTCATCAAGTAAAATTTTACAGTAATGAATTTCATTGTAATCTAATTGGATATAAATAGAACCGTCTTTGCATAACAATTCTTTCGCCACCTCCAACCTGTTTTTCATAAAAGTTAGCCAAGTGGAATGGTTAAAACTGTCGTTGTAGCCAAAACTGTCATTACCAGTATTGTATGGCGGGTCGATGTAAATCAGCTTCACCTTGCCGGCAAACTCCTTTTTCAACGAGTGCAATGCGAGTAGGTTGTTGCCCTTGATGACGAGGTTGTCGGTGATGGTGTCTTTGGGCAAGCCGCGTTTTTCGTTCAGTGCGGCGTCGCGGTGGAAAATCGCCTCGTCGCTGAATGTGCCATAACGTTTGTAGCCCGTCAGCACCTTGGGGTCGAGCAGTTGGGTTATCTCGTCGTGCGCGAGGGTCTGGTTGAAGAAAATCTCGGCGCGTTTCTGGTCTTCCTTGGTCTGTCCGCCTTCGAGGATGCAGTCCTTGTAGGGCCACACGAGTTCCACCTCGTTGCGCTGGTTGAGGAAGCGTCCGCCAATGGTGAGGCCTATTTTGTTGCGGTAGGCGGTGTAGCTGTCGTTCAGGTAGTTTTTCTGCTCGATGAAGAGGAGGAATTTTTCGAGGAGGAACACCACAACGCCATTCACCTCTTTGAAGAAGGTTCGTTTCAGGTCGTCGTTTCCCAAAAGGCAGGCAAGGAGTTCCGCGTCGTAGTTGCGGGCTTTGTCGGCCACCACCCATTTTTTCACTTCGCCGCTGTCGCTCACGAAGTTGTTCTCTTTTTTCAGCTGGCTTATCAGCGTTTCGTAAAGTTTCATATCTGCAAGAGTGTTTGTCTGTCAGGCTTCAAACTCTTGCTTCCATAAGCAACCCCAAAAGAAAAAGGCGCGAGACCGTTCGTTGGATTGCTTATTTCTTGATGTTGGCGTCTGGAAATTGCCGTTGTGGTAAATAAGCACGAAACGGCTCACACCTTAAGGCGTGAACCCCTCGCTTGCTTATTCTCACCACGATTTAGTTTTCCAGACTTTACATCAAGGAGAATAAGAGCGTAAAGCTCAGATTGTTAATATGTTATTTTGTTATCCCATTCAATATCTTTTTGGTTCAAATTGTTTATTATGCCATTTTCTACGAAATCTACTACGAAATCTACTACGAAACGTATTGCAGATACTCGTCCTTCCACTTCCGCTTGAACTCTATGTGCTGACTTTCCGTCATTTTTCCTTTTCGATTTCGGTTGGCAAAGATACAATTTTTCTGAGAAACGTAAAACCGCATCGCCTTTTTGCGTCCGGCAGCCTCAATGGGCAAAATTTGAAAGAATCGCCGGAATAATTGAAAACGCCATGTCGGAAATGATTCGTACTTTTGCAGGCAAATTTTAGTGACACCAAACAAGCTCGTAGCGTTTATGAAAGTATTGAAAGTCTTACTCTTAAACGGCAGCGCCAATCGGAATGGCAACACGTTCACGGCGCTCTCGGAAGTGGCCGGAAGGCTGGAGAAGCATGGCGTAGAGGCCGAAATCATGCAGTTGGGCAACAAGCCCGTGCGCGGCTGCATCGCCTGCGGACAGTGCAAAGTGAAACAATTGGGACGTTGTGCCTTTGACGATGACGTATGCAACCGTCTCGTGGAGAAGCTCAACGAAGCCGACGCGTTCATAGTCGGCTCGCCAGTCTATTACGGACAGCCCAACGGTGCGGTGATGGCCGTGCTGCAACGGGCGTTCTTCTCCGGCGCCAACGTGCAGAACAAGCCTGCGGCGGCGGTGGCCGTCTGTCGCAGGGGCGGCGCCACGGCGGCTTTCCAGACGCTGAACATGATTTTCGAGATGTCGAACATGCCTCTGGTGACTTCGCAATACTGGAACATCGCCTACGGCCGCACACCCGGCGAGGCGGCACAGGACACGGAAGGGATGCAGACTATGCGGACCTTGGCCGACAATATGGCCTGGCTGCTGAGGAAAATCCACGCCGACGGCAATCCCGACTACCCGGAGCGCGAGCCGTGGCAGGGAATGCACTTTATCCGGTAAGAAAAGACAAAAACGCGCTTACCTGCTTGCAGGCATGTCGCCCGACCATCCGTGACCGAGGTCCCAGTGCTCATCGTAAACAAACTCGAAATAGGGCAATGCAAACTCTTGCTCAATAAGTTCGGTGAGTTCTTCCTGAATGGGTTCGGCCCAATGGCCTACCAAAACAATGAACTTGTCGATGGTCCAAGTCACGCGCCCTCGGGGAATCTGCGTATAGTCGCCCTTGAACTTGGTATCCAAATGTTTGGCTTGTGCGCGGAAATACTCCTTGGCCCACACTTGCCGATGCAGCTGCGGGTAGTTGATGAACGGCTTCCCTTTGACGGCGGCCTCCTCCACTTCGCGCGGTGTCAGTTCCTTCTTGCGCACTCCGAAAAGGGTGTGGTCGTTAGGGTCGTACCAAAAAATGCCCACCGAAGGCATCTGCTCGTCAAACGACTTCATGTCCTGCATTTGGGCTTTATGCTGTTCTTCTGTCAGGTTGGTCATATCGAGTTGTTTTTAAAGTCTTTGGATTTCAAGGAAACGGCGCAAAGTTAGACATTTTTTTCATGTCATAGCTTTGATTAGCAGATTATCGGTAGTTTTGCCGAAGAATAACAAAAGGATTTCCCCTATAGCTGGCAGTTGGCATCAATAATATCCTGCAGCGACACGTGGCTGTTGCGGTAGCGGGCGTGGCGGTTGGTTTCGCCGGCGGTGAGGTAAATGGCTTTCTGCGGACAGTTTTGGGCACAGGCAAAGCAGTGCTCGCAGTCGCCGGAGGTCTCTGCTTTTCCATCGACGATGCGATAGTTGCCCCACGGGCAGACCTTCGTGCAGATGCCGCAGCCCACGCAGTCGCTGGTGATGGTGAACTGCTCGCGGGCCTCGACGGGGAAGGTGGGGCCGTGCTCGAAGTTGGGTACCGAGCGGCGCGTGAAGGTGACGTGCCGCGCCACCTCGTCCACCTGTTGGGCAATCTGTTCCTCGATGTGCTTCGAGGGGTCGAGGGCCACCTGGCGGTTCATGTCGAAGCCGGGCAGCCAGTTATCCACCATGATGATGGCGTTGACGTAGTCGGGCGTGACGCCGCAGTCCTTGCAGAGCTTCGTGAAGATTTTCGGGGCCGTGTCGCAGTTGCAGCCGTAGGTGAGGATGCCGAAGAAGTAGCTGCAAGTGAAGGTCGATTTGCGGATGAACTCTTGCACCATCACGGGCGGCTTCTGCCAATAGATGGGATAGACGATGCCGATTTCGTCGGCCTCCCAGCGCATCGGGCCGTGGCCGTGTTGCTTCATCACCTGCGGGATGCTCAGCGGCTCGTTGCTGAACTGCCGCGCCACGTAGAGGTCGTTGCCCGTGGCGGTGAAATAGAATACCAATCGCTTGTGCTCCATATCGTTAGTGTCCTTTTTGTCTTCTTCCATAGTCCAGCCGGGTTTGAACGCGCTTGAGAGCAAAGCCCCGCCACCTGCCAAGACGACGGCGGCCCCGACGCCCAATCCGACTCGTTTCAGAAACTCCCGACGGGAAAAGTCTTGGTTTTCTTTCATGGATTACTTAATTATTCTGCGAAGATACGATAAATATTGCCAACTGCTGGCGCTTGTTTGTTATTTTCGCAAAAAATATTTTGACTGGCATTCGACAAAATCGACCGCAAATGGCTTTTGACTACAAGAAAGAACACAAGGACTTCTATTTGCCGAAGGACAGAATTTCTATGACAGACATGGAGTTGTACAAGAGACTTGCTGATCTGACGAGGAAATACTACATCCGCCGATGCTATGACGCCGTTGCAGACTATCACGTGGCTCATCGTCACGCTGATAGCCATCGAAGCCGCCGAATGCGAAAAAAGAATCGTCTTTTGGAGCTGTAGCAGCCTCAATTGGCAAAATTTGAAATAATCGCTGGAATAATTGAAAACGCCATGTCGGTAATTGTTTGTATTTTTGCCGCAGATTAACATACAAACGTAAACACAAACATAATTATGCAGAATTTTGATTACATGACCCCGACGCGCCTCATCTTCGGTAAAGGCGTCGTCGAGAAACTGCCCAAAGTAATGGAGCAGTTCGGAAAGAAGATTCTCCTCACCTACGGCGGTGGAAGCATCAAGAAAATAGGGCTGTACCAGAAGGTACACGACCTGCTGAAAGGCTATGAGATTGTGGAACTCAGCGGCATACAGCCTAACCCGAAATACGACCCCAGTGTGCTTGACGGCGTGCGCCTCTGCAAGGAGAACAACATCGACGTGATTCTGTCCGTAGGCGGCGGCTCGGTACTCGACTGCTCGAAAGCCATCGCCGCTGGTGCCTGCTACGACGGCGACCCATGGGACCTCATCACCTACAAGGTGAAGGCACAGGCGGCCCTGCCCATCGTCGATATCATCACCCTCGCAGCCACGGGCAGCGAATACGATTCCGGCGGCGTCATCTCGCGCACCGAGACCAACGACAAGATTGGCTACATCGACCCGCTGCTCTACCCTCGAGTCTCCTTCCTCGACCCCACCTACACCTTCACTGTGAGCCGCAAGCAGACCGCAGCTGGCATCGCCGATGCAATGAACCACACCATCGAGCAGTACTTCGCCGAGGACACCACGCTGCTCAACGACGGCTTCTGTGAAAGTATGCTGCGCTCGCTGATGGTCAACGGACGCAAGTGCTTGGAGAACCCCGAGGACTACACTGCCCGTGCTGAGATGATGCTCTGCTGCACCTACGGCTGCAACCGCATCCTCGCGCTTGGCAACAGCCCTTCAGGCTGGCCCTGCCACGGCATCGAGCACGCCCTGAGCGCCTACTACGACATCACCCACGGCGAAGGCCTGGCCATCATCACTCCGCGCTGGATGCGGCATATCCTGAACGACCACACCCTGCCGCGCTTCGTGAAGTACGGCATCAACGTCTTCGGCATCGACGCCACGCTGCCCCAGCAGGAGATTGCTGAACGGGCCATCGACGAGACCTACCGCTTCTTCGAGAGCATCGGCATCCCGATGCACCTGCGCGAGGTGGGCATCGACGACAGCCGTCTCGACGAGATGGCGCACCACATCGCCGTGAACGAGGGACTGGAGAACGCCTACGCGCCGCTGACCGAACAGGATATCAAGGAGATTCTGGTGGCGTCGCTGTAAACGTAACCTGAGAATGTGAAACCATAAGAAACAGACAATGAGACAAATCCTAACCGTAAAAGGCCTCAAATGCAGCCATTGTGAGGCCAAAGTGGAACAGGCTTTGACCAAGATGGAAGGCGTCGCCAACGCCAAGGCCGACCGTGAAAAAGGCCTCGTCGAGGTGGACTATGCCCCCGAGACTGTCAGCATGGACGAGCTGATGGAGACCATCGAGGACTGCGGCTACGAGGCTTCGCTATGACCGAGCGCCAGACCTTTCCCGTGGTGGGCATGATGTGCGCCGCCTGCTCGGCCAACGTCGAGAAACGCCTTCGCGAGACGGAGGGCGTGACCGATGTGGCCGTCTCGTTGCCAGGCCGCACGGCCATGGTGGACTACGACCCTGAAAAGGTCACCCCCGACGACCTGCGTCGCGAAGTGGCGGCAGCAGGCTATGAGCTGATTATCGACAACGATACCGACGTGGAGGACATCCACCGTCAGGCCTTCGTCAGCCTGCGTCGGCGCACCATCGTGTCGTGGCTCTTCGCCGTCGCCGTGATGACGCTTTCCATGCACTGGATTCACCTCGGAAGCCACTTGACCAACCACCTCATTTGCATGATTCTGGCGGCAGCGAGCATGGTGCTCTGTGGCCGTCAGTTCTATGTCGTCGCATGGCGGCAGCTGATGCACCGCTCGGCCAACATGGACACGCTTGTGGCCCTCTCGACGGGCATTGCTTTCTTCTTCAGCGTCTATCTGACCTTCACAGGGGCCGAACACACCTGGTTCGACTCCACCACGATGATCATCAGCTTCGTGCTCACAGGACGTCTGCTCGAAGAACGGGCGAAAAACGGCACCGCTTCCTCCATCCGCGCCCTGATGGGCTTGCAGCCCAAGACAGCACATTTGGTCAACATCGACGACGACAGCGTCTCGGAGGTACCCATCTCCACGCTCCAGCCGCGCGACCTCTTGGAAGTACGCTTGGGCGAGGCCATCCCCGTCGATGGCGTGATGCGCAGCGGCGAGGCCGCCGTCGATGAGAGCATGATCACCGGCGAGCCGGTGGCCGTTCCCAAGCAAAAAGGCGACCGGCTTTTGGCCGGGACTATCGTCCGCCAAGGAAGTCTGCGCATGAGGGCGCAACAAGTGGGCTCGGAAACGGTACTTTCGGGCATCATCCGCATGGTGCAGCAAGCGCAAAACAGCAAGGCACCCGTGCAACGGACTGTGGATAAGGTGGCTCTCGTTTTCGTGCCTGCTGTGCTAAGCATTGCCTTGGTTACTTTTGCCGCGTGGATGATAGTCGATGGCGACTTGCAGCACGCGCTCATCTCCGCCGTCTCGGTGTTAGTCATCGCCTGCCCCTGCGCCATGGGTTTGGCCACACCGACGGCCTTGATGGTGGGCATAGGACGAGCCGCCGAGCGTGGCATCTTGATTAAGGACGCCACGGCGCTCGAACAGCTGCATCGCGTGAGTGTTTTGGTCACCGACAAAACAGGGACACTCACCCTCCCCAACACCGACATCACGGCCAACGACGACTTGGCTTTCGACGAGCGCGAGACCCTCAAGCCTCATGCCGATGAAGCCATGCAACGCTTGCACAAGATGGGCGTGGAGGTGTGGATGACCAGCGGCGACCGTGACGACGCAGCCGCCTATTGGGCGGGACGTGCCGGTATCGGGCATTACCGCAGCAAAGTGATGCCACAGGACAAGGAAGACCTGGTGCGCGAGCTACAAGGTCAAGGCAACACGGTGGCGATGGTGGGCGATGGCATCAACGACACGCAAGCCTTGGCCGCCGCCGACGTCAGCATCGCCATCGGTCGTGGCACCGACGCGGCCATGGAACTGGCCCAGGTCACGCTGATGGGCGACGACCTCAGAGCGATTCCCGACGCCATCCGGCTGTCGCGCCACACGGTGCGTACCCTGCGCGAGAACCTCTTCTGGGCTTTCATCTATAACATCGTATGCATCCCGCTTGCCGCCGGGGTGGTACCATCGATACACATCACTCCGATGTGGGCCGCGGCCATGATGGCCTTCAGCAGTGTCAGCGTGGTACTCAACAGCCTCCGACTCCGCTGGAAGAAAGTTTAAGAAGAGCAACCTGCCAAAATCAAGATAATCCAGTTCATGTCTGATTAAGCCTGTTCGAGGGCTGCAAGACCATCTCGGCGACTCCTTCCAAGGCGTTGCAAAGTTACAACAATTCTTCCGTTTCTTGCTGTTGTTTTCGCAAAAAGTTAGAAAAGAGCACATCTGGCATTTTAACTTTGCTCCCTGCTCATCAATCTTTGAAGATAAGACTTTTTAGATTGTTTATCGAAGTTCTATTTGCCGAAGGACAGACTTTCTATGTCAGACACGGAGTTGTACAAGAGACTTGCTGAACTGACGAGGAGCAAGGAACTATGGGCGGAGAGCATTCCGTTTGTGGCATCCTTGCAGGAGAACCAGTCGCCAAGGATTACGGCAAAGGCACTCTGGCTCATAGGGGAGATGGGGCTGCGCGACTTCTGCTTTGTCCGCCACCGGAAAGGTGAAGTGTGGGAGCGGACAAAGAGCGTTTAATTAGACCCTGAGACGAACACTGGTTTTTGAAGCTTCGACTGAACGGCGGCAAAGGAATTGGCTTGGATTTTCGGGTTTTGGGTTTTGCAAATTCCGAAAATACCGTATATTTGCCGCCTCAACCTAAAATTCACAAAAGATGGAAGCAAAAGAACAAGTTTTGGAAGCCATGCGCAAGGCTGGCGAGCCGCTGAATGCCGGCAAGGTGGCCGAACTCACCGGATTGGACCGCAAGGTCGTTGACAAGGCCTTCGCCGACCTGAAAAAGGACGGATCCATCGTGTTGCCCGTCCGCTGCAAGTGGGAACCCGCAAAGTGAAGACACACTACCGGCTCTTGGACAAGACTCGAATGACACGGGCATGACGCAAGATGATATTTGGCGGACGAAGTACGAGGAGCCGTCAAATCACGCCACGCACGAAATCCTCAAGGTTCTTCAGGTCCTCGTCGTTGGGATGGCCGCGCTGGATGAACGAGAACTGGCCCTTGCAGTGGAACTCCCTTGCATCGACGCTCAGCCCTTGCTTTTCCAAAAGGGACTTCACTTGCGAATAAGAGGAGGCGAGGACGGCTGCCGACGAGAAGCAAATCACGTTCTTGACCTTCTCCTTGCTGAGCGTGGCGATGAATTTCTTGATCCTGTCGTCGATGCCGGCGGCATACACTGCCGATCCGAGGAAAAGCACGTCCACTTCCTCGTCGATGGGATGGGTGGTGTCTAAGGCCTGTGCGCCCGTCACTTTCTCGACGACCTCAGCCATTTTCTTGGTATGGCCGGTCTTTGAATAGTATCTGATGGCTATTTTCATGGTGAAAGAATTTGGTTCGGGGGCAAAAGTACAAAAAAAAACATATCGGACGCGACATAAATGTTTTTATTCGATCAAAGCATTTTTGTTTGAGGCCAAATTCATGGCTAAATAGGCCAAATTCATGGCTCAACGATAAAAAATCGTAGCAACGCTTTTCTTTCGTTTTTTTATCTTTGCAGCCTAAATCATCCGATCATGAAAAGATTGTTTGCGTTGAAAGCGTCGTTTTTCCTGTTTTTGGCTTTATCGACCGTAATGTGTTTGGCCCAGCCTCCTGGAGGCCGTCCCCCTGGAGGTGGCGGTGGTGGCGACCGTCCGCCTGGCCGTCCCCCGATGGGCGGCGACCGTCAATGGGGCCAGAATGAGGGCAACATGCCCACCGTCAAGCAGAAGAAAAAGGTGCGCGAGGGCGACACTTTCACGGTGGTCGGTGTGCTGCGCGACGCCAAGACGGGCGAAACGATGCCCTACGTCAACCTTGCCGTGCTCGACTCCATCGACAACGAGTTTGTGAAAGGCGGCATCAGCAACATGGACGGCGCGTTCGAGATTGGCCAAGTGCCGCAAGGGGCTTTCGTGCTGCGCGTTTCGGCCATCGGCTACGAGAACTATCTCCATCCTTTCCATGTGACCAACAACACCAATTTGGGCATCTTGCGCATCAATCCCGGTGTGACGGCACTCGGCGAGGTCACCGTTGAGGCGGAAAGGCCGCTCTATGCCATGGAGGGAGAGAAGCTGATCTACAACGTCAGCGAGGACCCGTCTATCCAGACTGGCACCACTGAGGATGCCTTGCAGAACGCACCCGGCGTGGAGGTTGACGTGGAAGGCAACATCACTTTAAGAGGCGTTTCGAGCGTCGAGATTTGGGTCAACGACAAGCCGTCGAAGCTCACCGAGGAGAATCTGAAAACGTATTTACAGACCTTGCCTGCCAACGCCATCGCCCGCATCGAGACCATCACCAACCCCTCGGCCAAATATGCCACCGATGCCGAGGCGGTCATCAACATCGTCACCTCGGCGCACATCAAGAGCAACCAGTTCATCAGCTTCGGCGTGAACGGCTCCAGCCAGCCCTTTGTCTCGCCTTGGGTGAGCTACATGTGGAAAAAGGAAAAGCTGAGCGTCAACCTGTTTGCCTCGGGACGCTACAGCGACCGCGACAACACCACCAACAGTTGGTCGCAGCAGCGTCGCGACGCCGCCATCGAAGGCGAATACGACATCACATGGGCCGACACCGTTGCGCAAACCGACGACAGCCGTTCCTACAGCGGCAACCTCTTTATGAACGTGGACTACGAGATTGACTCGACGAGCGACATCTCGGTGGATGCCGGCGGATTCTATAACGCCAACTTCAACGACATGCTGCGCTCCGAGCGGCAGACCTATTATTACTTGGACTCCATGCCCGCCTATTCGATGCTTTATGCCGACCAAACCCGCAACAACAGCGACAACAGGTCTGTTTTCGCCCATGCCGGCGCCGACTACACCAAGAAATTTGACAACGAAGGCCACAACTTCCGTCTCGGACTGAACACGCGGCTTTCGAGGAATAGCGGCGAGGAGTTCTACAACCGCATGTATGACGTCTATACCGACCTCGACGAGCACCGCTACATGCTTTCGCGAACCTATAACTATGGCGGCAGCCTCGATGCGCGTTACAACCGGCCCTACAGCAAGGATGGCGAACTCAGCTACGGCCTTCGCGCCGACCATCAGCAGACGGACAACACCTACGACCGCTACAACGACACCATCGGCGTTTTGAGCGACACACTGCGCACCTACCGTTTCAAGGGGGCAAACAGCAGCGCCACGGCTGACGTCAACTGGACCCATCGTTGGGGAGGATTCACCCTCAGCACCGGCCTCGGCGTGGGTGCCGACCGTGTGCAGTATGAGTACCAAAGCGTCATGCCCTTTGCCGACGACAGCACGCTGTATTTCATCACCTATCGTCCTTCCATCCACCTGACTTATCGTACGGAGAATATGCACAACTTCAAGCTGAACTACTCGATGCGCATGTCGCATCCAAGGGAGGACCAAATCAGCAGTTTCCGAAGGTATGGGGAGAACAGCTACTCGACCGGTAATTTGAACGGACTCCAGAATTCCTTCACCCACAACATGGAGGCGGGCTGGCAGAAGTATTTCGAGCGTTTCGGCAACATCGGCGTTGAGGCCTACGCGCGCCTGAGCACCAACGAAGTCAGCTCGCTGACCGATGCCGAATATGACGATTACCTCGAACGCATCGTCAGCTTCTCGATGCCTTACAACATGGGCACTTCGTGGCGTTACGGCACCTCGCTCAACATGACCTACCGTCCGTCGGGCTTCTTCAACGTGCGCCTATATGCCAACGTCTATGACTACGGCTATCGCATGGAGTATGACCGAAATGGCGTCCACCAAGTCAGCCAAAACGAAAAACTCTCGTGGAGCGTGCGCGTCAACACTTGGGCGAAGCTCTTCGACCGCCTGCAAGTGACGGCTTCGGCCAACTACAACTCGCCCACCATCAGCCTGATGAGCGAGCGCAAGGCGCGTTATTTCCTCAACATGGGCCTCCGCAGCGACTTCTTCAACCGCCGCCTGTCGGTGTTCGTCAACGTGCAGGACATCTTCAACTGGGGCGCGACCATCGGCTCCGGCTCAACCAACACCAACCCCTACTTCCTCAGCGACAGCACCCGAAAGATGCTCAACAGCCGCTACATCTCGGCAGGCTTCACGCTGCGTTTCGGCAAGTTGGAGCTTGAAAAGAGCGCCAAGGAAGGCAGCAGCGAGGCGGGCGACAGCTTGGATTGATTTGACTATGGCGGACTATGGCTTATGACTATGGCCTATGGCCAACGCCATAAATACAATGGCCGCTCTCACATAATGCGAGGGCGGCCATTGTCATAAGCCATAAGCCATAGTCTGATCAATACCCGAAAATCTCTTCCGTGCTCACGCGGCGGACGGGGCCAAGCTCTTGCAGGGCCTTCATGTCGAGTTCCTTCTCGTCGCCGAGGATGACGTAACGGTAGGGCTTGCGGGCCATCTGCTCCTGCTCAAACTTCACGATGTCTTGCAAGGTGATGTCGGGCAAGGCGTTGTAGATGCGCTCGTTGAGGTCGTAGTCGATGCCCTTCATCTGGGCGCTCAGCCAAGCGTTGATGAGGCCGAACTTGGTGGTGCGTTGGCTGGCCAAACGCTGGTTTGCATGGCGGCGCGATAGTCGCCCATGTGTTCCATGATGACTTCCATCATCGAGGTGCTCATGATGTAGGCGTAGTCCTTGCCGATTTGCTTCGGGTTGGGCTTGTCCAAGAAGGCCTTGATGCTTTCGGGCGTGGCGAAGATGGAGTTGGCATAGACGTAGTCGGTGAAGGCGTCGATGTCGCCCTTGAACTTCTTGTCGATGATCGAGTAGATTTCAGGCAGTTCGTTGGCGTTGAAGGCGTTCTTGTAGGTCTTCAGCATCTCGGCGAAGGTCTTCTTCTCCACCTGCGGGTCGGTCTCCTCGAAGAAGCTCTCAACGGGCAGGGCTTGGAGCATCGTCAGCGACATCTCTTGGGCTTCCTTGTCCTTGTCGAGGTAGGCTTGGTAGTAGGCGCCAAACTGACCGGCGATGCCGGCGGGACCGACTTGTGCGATGAAGTTGGGATAATAGACATACTTGGCCACTTCGCCCAAGTTCTGGTAAGCCTCCTTCAGGTTGGGCAGGGCGTTCTTGTATTCGGTCTTACCGTTCTTGTTCACCCAATTGGTGAAGTCCTTCTCCAAGGCCACCTTGGTCTCGCTCACCTTGTTCTTGCGGAGCATGGTGCATTGTCCGATGAAGTTCTTCCAAGTGTTGGCCAAGCCTGCGTGGTTGTCGGAGTACATCAGGCGGATGTGCTCGTCGGCCTTCATGTATTCTTCCATCACTTCGAGTTCCTTGCCGAAGATGTCGATGATGATGGGATAGAAGGTGTCAACGTTGTAGTCGATGCCGTAGCTCGACATGTAACGCTCGGTCGAGCCGGGGAAGCCCCAAATCATGGTGAAGTCGTCTTGCTCCACACCGTCGAGGCTGATGGGCAGGTGGTGCTTGGGTGTCAGCGGCACGTTGTCCTTGCTGTAGGCGGCGGGGTTGCCGTCCTTGTCGGCATAGACGCGGAAGATCGAGAAGTCGCCGGTGTGACGGGGCCACATCCAGTTGTCGGTGTCGCCGCCAAACTTGCCGATGCTCTCGTTGGCCACGCCCACGAGACGCACGTCGGTATAGACCTGATAGACAAACATGTAGTACTCGTTGCCCTCAAAGAAGCCCTTGATGACGGGGTTGTACTTGCCGTCTTCCGAGGCAGCGGTCTCCATCTCCTTGATTTTCTTGCGGATGGCGGCTTGACGGTCTTGATAGTCCATGTCGTCGGTCACCACGCCGAGGATGTCTTTCGTCACGTCTTCCATGCGGATGAGGAACGAGGCGGTCATGTCGGGGGCAGGCAGTTCCTCGCCGTAGTTCTTGGCCCAGAAGCCGTCGCGGAGGTAGTCGTGCTGGTCGGAGCTGAGTTTTTGCACGGCGCTGTAGCCGCAGTGGTGGTTGGTGAACAGCAGGCCGTGTTCGCTCACGATCTCGCCGGTGCAGAAGAAGCCGCGCGGCATGGCGTCGCTGCCAAGGCCCACGATGGCGTCTTTCAAGCTGCTGTGGTTGATGCTGTAAAGCTCTTCAGGGGTCAGTTGCAGCCCCATCTTCTGCATGTCAACATAGTTCAGGCGCTCGACGAACATCGGGAGCCACATGCCTTCATCGGCATACACGCGACCCACCGAAACCATGAGGGCCAGCGCAAGGATTCCAAATACTTTTTTCATTGGTTGATTGTAATTTGTTGTTATACTTGTTGTTTGATGTTTTTCGGTCGTTTTCGAGGGCGCAAAATTACGGAAAAAAGTCAATTCTTCGACAAGTTCTTTGTCGAAAGCAGGCCGCAGGCCGCGTCGATGTCTTGTCCGCGCGAGGCGCGCACGGTGGCGATGATGCCTTTGTCGTTCAAGGCGTCGCGGAACCATGTCATGGTGGCGGCGTCGGGACTCTTCAGCGGGATGCCGGGCACGGCGTGATACCTTATCAGATTAATGCGGCAACGGGTGCTGCCCAACAGCCTTGCAATCTCCTTGACGTGTTCCTTGCTGGCGTTCAGGTCCTTGAAGACGATGTATTCGAACGAGAGGCGGCGTTGTCCGTGCCAGTCGTGTTGCCTGACGGCGTGGACGACCTCCTTGATGGGGTAGGTCTTCTCGACGGGCATCAGCTTGAGGCGCTCGTCGTGGAAAGGGCTGTGCATCGAGACGGCCAAGTTGCACTTCGACTCGTCGAGGAAGCGTTTCAGGTTGGGGATGAGCCCGCAGGTCGAGACGGTGATGCGCGTCGGGCTCCAGCCCAAGGCCCATTCCTCGGTGAGGATGCCGAGCGAGCGCATCAGGTTGTCGTAGTTGGCCAAAGGCTCGCCCATGCCCATGAAGACGATGTTGGTCAGCGTGTCGAACTCGGGCAGGCTGAGGATTTGGTTCACGATTTCGGCGGCGCTCAGGTTCTTCTCGAAGCCTTGTTTGCCCGTGGCGCAAAAAAGGCAGTCCATCTGGCAGCCCACCTGCGTGCTGACGCACAGCGTGGCGCGCTCGCGGTCGGGGATGTAGGCCGCCTCGACGAAATGCGCTCCGGCGGCGAAGAGGTATTTCTTCGTGCCGTCTTTCGAGAGCTGTTCTTTCAACGGAGCGGTCAGGCCGGTATCGTAATGTTCTGAGAGCAAAGCCCTTGCGCTTTTGCTGAGGTTGGTCATGTCCTCAAACGAGGCACAACGCTTGCGGTAAAGCCAATCCACGAGTTGCTTGCCCGTGAACTTGGGCAGTCCCAATTGGTTGACGACCTCCTGAATCTCTTCCGGGGTCTTGCCTAAAAGTATGTGTTTTTCTTCCATTGGTTTCGTTTTTGCAATGACGGCGCAAAGATACAACTATTTTTCCTACCTTTGCCCCAATCTTTAATACTGTCGAACCAAATCTCTTGATGATGAAAAAAATGAGACTTTTAAGCTTTGTCGTGGCCGTGTTGTTCGCCATGCCATTGTTGGCCCAAGCCCAAAGACTTGAAAACGCCGTTGCGCTGCAAAGCCCTGACGGTCAGTTGGAACTGAACTTCTCCGTCGTCGATGGCGTGCCGTACTATTCCCTCGCCCATGCCGGCAAGCCCGTGGTGTTGCCCTCCAAGATGGGCTTCACCCTCGAATGGCGCGACGACCTCGCCCATGCCTTTGTCCTCAAGGACACGAAGTACAGCACCTTCGACGAGACGTGGGAACCCGTGTGGGGCGAGGAGGCCCAAATCCGCAACCATTACAACGAGATGCTCGTCACCTTGGAGCAACCCGTCGGCTCGGTGGAGAGCATGGACCACTCGACCGAAAGCAAAGCCACGGTGATGCAAATCCGCTTCCGCCTCTACGACGACGGCCTCGGCTTCCGCTATGAGTTCCCCATCGAGAACGCGCTGGTCTGCTTCTGGATCAAGGAGGAACTGACCGAGTTTGCCATGGCCGGCGACCACACCGCTTGGTGGATTCCCGGCGACTTGGACACGCAGGAATACAACTACACGGAATCGCGGCTGTCGGAAATCCCTGCCTTGTGGGAGGCGAGCCACAAAGACGGCGGCTGGCCTTGGACGGCCTTCTCGCCCACGGGCGTGCAGACCGCCCTTCAGATGAAGACCGACGACGGCCTCTACCTCAACATCCACGAGGCCGCCACCCTCGACTTCCCCACCATGCACCTCGACCTTATCGCCCAATCCTCAACTGACAACTCCCAACTCTCAACTCTAAACTCTCAACTCTCAACTCTAAACTCTAAACTAACCTTCCGCGCTTTCCTTTGTCCCGACGCGACGGGCTACAAAGGCCGCATCCAAACGCCTTGCGTCACGCCCTGGCGCACCGTCATGGTCTGCACCTCGGCCACCGACGTGCTGGCCTCGCGCCTCATCCTCAACCTCAACGAGCCTTGCGCCTTGGAGGACGTGTCGTGGATCCACCCCGTGAAATACATGGGCGTGTGGTGGGAGATGATTTCGGGCAAAAGCACATGGGCCTACACCAACGACTTCCCCTCGGTGAAGCTGGGTCAGACCGACTATGAACACGCCAAGCCCAACGGCACCCACGGCGCCAACAACGCCAACGTGCGCCGCTACATCGACTTCGCCGCCGCCAACGGCTTCGACGGACTGCTCATCGAAGGTTGGAACATCGGCTGGGAGGACTGGTACGGCAAGCAGAAAGAGTTCGTCTTCGACTTCCTCACGCCTTATCCTGACTTCGACCTGCCCGCGTTGAACAAATACGCCCACGAGAAAGGCATCCGCCTCATCATGCACCACGAAAGCTCGGCCTCCACGGTGAACTACGAGCGCTGGATGGAGAAGGCCTACACCTTGATGAACCAATACGGCTACGATGCCGTGAAGGGCGGCTATGTGGGCACCATCATCCCCTTTGGCGAAGGCCACTACAGCCAGCCCATCAACAACCACTACCATTACGCCGTCGTGGAGGCCGCCAAGCACCATATCATGGTGAACTCGCACGAGGCGGTGCGTCCCACGGGACTCTGCCGCACTTGGCCCAACATGATCGGCAACGAGAGCGCGATGGGCACCGAGTTTCGCGAGCGCATCAACCCCGGCCACACCACCATCCTGCCTTTCACGCGCTTGCAAGGCGGCCCGATGGACTACACGCCCGGCATCTTCGAGACCGACATGGGCAAGATCGTGCCGTGGGGACAGAAGATGAAGACCACCATCTGCAACCAGTTGGGCCTTTATGTGACCTTCTACTCGCCGCTGCAAATGGCCGCCGACTTCCCCGAGCACTACGAGCCGTTCATGGACGCCTTCCAGTTCATCAAGGACGTGGCGGTGGACTGGGACCAATCGCTGTATCTTGAAGCCGAGCCGGGAGCCTATATCGTCACGGCGCGTCACCCGAGGCTGTCGTCGTTGAACAAGGCCGCCGAGGGCGTCGGCACCCTGCCCGACGGCAAAAAAGGCGTGGTCTCCAATGCCACGAAATTCGTGTATGCCTTGCCCGACGACGCCACGGTAGAGGACCTTTGGCACGCCGAGCCGCACGATGTGTGGTATGTTGGCGGCATCACCGACGAGAACGCCCGCGAGGTCGAGGTGAAACTGGATTTCCTGCAACCCGGCGTGAAATACGAGGCTACGATTTACGCCGATGCCAAGGATGCCAGCGGCCTTCCCGATGAGCATTACAACGCGCAAGCCTACACCATCACCAAGAAAACGGTGACGAACAAATCGACAATTAAGGTAAGGATGGCGCCTTGCGGCGGCTTTGCCGTCTCGCTGCGGTCGCTGTAAAGGTTCAGAAGGCAAGGTGTGGGCGTGAAGAAGTCCTACATGTCGAAGACGGAGAGCGGGCGCAACATCGCCTACTCGACCATTCCGCGAAACACGGTAACACAAAAGCATGGATAAAACAATAAACCACTCAAAATCAGTCGATTGAGATGGGTTTGGAGTACCGAAGGCCTGAAGGCATTGAGGCACTGGACGGCGAGGGCGGGAATGGCCTACTCATTTGCTGCACCTATAACAATAATAAGTGAAAACCTACACAAATGCAACATTGACTCGACACAAACACGACATCAACTCGACACAAAGTCTGCACCCATATAAATATTGAACAATAATATTGATTCAAGTTTCGCAAGTCTTGGAGCATCCTTACAGGATGCTGAGAGACAATACTTTGACATTCAACCGAACGCAGTTCCCTCAGGGAACGTTATGCTTGCGTCATCGAAACAACAGTTTCTGTATTTTGGAGGGGCTATCAATCCCGTAGGGATTTACGTTCGGTAAAACAACTACAATCAATCTCTTACATCCTGTTAGGGATGTGCGAAACTTGAGTAATATTGAGAAATAAGGGTGAAAAATAACGAGAGCAATCAAAGATTGCATTGTGGGAGTTCGTGCCGAACACCCACAATGCATCATCCTTTTTTTGATTTGAGAAGAAAACAAACTCCATTCAACGAATCGAAGAAAGAAAAAGGGTTGCGCCGAAAAAAGAAAGAAAACCTGAAGGGCGGAGCAATCCGCCTTCCCCCTTTCCCGTGGAGTTCACGCGGCTGTGGTGAAAAAAGCAGAAAAAAGTTTGCCGATGAGAAAACTTTTTTGTATCTTTGCAGCGTAAAATCAGAGCTGGTCATGGAAATAGACGTGGAATACCTGCCGGAAGCCTCCGAGTTCATGCTGGCTATTGACAAGGCTGCGGCAAGGAAATTAGCCTACAATGTGGGCAAGGTATGTATGGGCATCAAGGACAAGGAGATTATTATGACGACAACAAATAAACAGATTGCGATATGAAGACAATGACACATGAGCAAATGCTTGACAAGCTCCTCGGTCCCGTCGGCACCACCGAAAGGGACGTGTTCGACGCGGAGGTGAAGGCCGCCGCGCAGGAATACTTCATCGGCGAGGCCATCAAGGAGACCCGCAAGAAGCAGGGGCTGACACAGGAGGAACTCGGCGAGCGCATGGGCGTGAAGAAGTCCTACGTCTCGAAGATGGAGAGCGGCAGGAACATCGCCTATTCCACCATCATGCGGGCGTTCAAGGCATTGGGCGTTCCCTCCGCCAGCCTCGACCTCGGACAGTTTGGCCGCGTCGCCCTCTGGTGACGGACGGACAGCGCACGGCGCACACACAAGGCCGCTCCCGGCGACGGGGACGGCCTTTTTTCGTCGGGTTGTAGCGAATGTGCCTCGCGAAACAAGGGGAAAACACAAAAGCATGAATCAAACAGCAAACCCCTCAAAATCAGTCGATTAAGAGGGGTTTGGAGTACCGAAGGCCGGGATCGAACCGGCACGAGTGTTACCTCATCGGTTTTTGAGACCGACGCGTCTACCGATTCCGCCACTTCGGCATGGTTTCATCTGCGAAACGCGGCTGCAAAAGTACGGAATTTTTTTCTTCCCGCAAGCATGTTTTGAAAAAAATCGGGTTTTTTGTGGTGAAACCAGTGATAAGGCCTTACAAATCACGCAAGAAATCGCTTTTTTCCGAAATGATGAAAAAATGTGTTGCCCGCTTGGAGAAAATGCCTAATTTTGCAGCCCGAAAAACAACACAATTGCAATGTCAGGAAGATTTGTTTCCATTTTTGCAGGAAGAGCCACCAAGAATCTTGGCGAGAAGATAGCCGAAGCCTACGGAACGTCGTTGGGGAAGTCGTCGGTGGTCGAGTTCTCCGACCATGAGTTCCAGCCTTGTTTCGAGGAAAGCATCCGCGGCCATCATGTTTTTCTCGTGCAGTCCATCATCCCGCCGACCGACAATCTTATGGAGCTTTTGCTCATGATTGACGCGGCCAAGCGCGCCTCGGCACACAAGATCATTGCCGTCATCCCGTATTTCGGATGGGCTCGGCAGGACAGGAAGGACCAGCCTCGCGTGAGCATCGGCTCGAAATTGGTGGCCAACTTGTTGGTGGCAGCGGGCGTCAACCGTATCATCACCCTTGACCTCCATGCCGACCAGATCCAAGGCTTCTTCGACATCCCTGTCGATGCGTTGTACGCCTCCAGCATGTTCATCAACCATATCCGGCAGATGGACATCGAAGACCTCCTGATTGCCGCTCCCGACATTGGCGGTTCGAAGCGTGCCTCGGCCTACGCCAAACGTCTGGGCTGCGACCTTGCCATCTGCCACAAACAACGTTCGCGCGCCAATGTGGTGGACAGCATGACCCTCATCGGCGACGTGAAAGACAAGAACGTGGTGCTTGTTGACGACATCATCGACACAGCAGGCACTATCGTCAAGGCCGGACAGCTCATCATGGAGAAAGGAGCAAAGAGCGTCCGCGCTTTCGCGACACATGCCGTTTGCAGCGGCCCGGCCATGGAAAGGCTCGACAACTCGGTGTTCAGCGAAGTGGTGGTCACCGACACCATTCCCATCGCGGCGAACGCCTCCAAGAAAATCAAGGTGGTGAGCACCGCCGAACTCTTCGCCGACGTAATCCACCGCGTGGAATCATACGAATCCATCAGTTCGCTATTCATATAACAAGAGACTTTGGACGCGGTGAAACGCGCCTCAAACCATAAACAACAATAATCCATTAATCACCAAACAACAAAAAAAATGAAAACAGTATCATTGAGCGGTTCTCTTCGCGAGAACGTAGGGAAAAAGGATACGAAAGCCTTGCGCAAGGCCGGCATGGTCCCTTGTGTGATGTATGGCAACGGTGCGGAACAAGTGCACTTTGCCACCCAAGACAAGAACTTCAAGAAAATCCTTTTCACCCCTGAGACCTATGTCATCGATTTCGACATCAATGGCAAGACCTACAAGACCATCCTTCAGGACGTCCAGTACCATCCTGTGACCGATGCCGTGTTGCACGCCGATTTCCTCGTCGTGAAGGAAGACAAGCCCATTACCGTGACGTTGCCCATCGCTATCGAAGGCTCGGCAGCCGGTGTGATGCGTGGCGGCAAGCTGAAAAAAGGCATCAGGAAAGTGAAGGTTTGCGGCCTGATCAAAGACCTGCCGGATTACGTGGTGGTCAACATCAGCAACTTGAACATCAACGAATCCATCAAGGTGAAAGACCTCAACATCGAGAACGTGGAGACGGTCACCCCCAACTACACGGTCATCGTCGCCGTCAATATGGCCCGCGGCGCCGTCGTTGCCGAGGAAGAAACCGAAGAATAGTTTTTTCATTGTTCATAAGAAGGAAGCCGTCTTCGGGCGGCTTTTTTTTAGTTGGCAGTTGGCAAGTTGTTCAGTTATCAGTTGTAGGGCTGTCACATTGTGGCAGCCGAAATAGTACGAAAATGTCATTAATTAGTCGTATTTTTGCACGGATTTTCCGCAGAGGAGACAATAAAGAACCTGACGAGATGAAATACCTGATAGCCTGCCTGGGAAACATTGGCGCCGAATACGACAATACGCGCCACAACATCGGCTTCAAGATCGCCGACCGCTTGGCCAAAGACCTTGAAGGTAGCTTCACGACGAGCCGCTTGGCCCAAGTCGCGGAGCTGAAACACAAGGGCAGGACCTTGGTGGTCATCAAGCCGACGACCTACATGAACCTCAGCGGCAAGGCGGTGAAATACTGGTTGCAGGAGGAGAAGGTACCGATGGAGAACCTGCTTGTGGTGAACGACGACATCGCGCTGCCTTTCGGCACGTTGCGCCTCCGCAAACAAGGTGCCGACGGCGGACACAACGGCCTGACCGACATCATCGAGAGGTTGGGCACCAACGTGTTCTGCCGCCTGCGCTTCGGCCTTGGCGACGACTTCCCACGCGGTCGCCAGATTGATTTCGTCTTGGGCAAATGGAAACCCTCCGAGGAGCCCATCGTTGACCAAAAGGCCGACGAGGCCGTCGAAATCATCAAGAGCTTCGTCACCCAAGGGCCCGACAGGACGATGAATATGTTCAACAAGAAGTGAGTCTATAGCCGGTCTTCCGATGCCTCGCGTGCCTTCATGTCCTTGTAGGAGCCTTCGAAGATGTCGAAGCAGACGAAGCGGCACTCGAGTGGGCCGTTCCAAATCGGGATTTTGTATTTCGGCTTCAGTCCGATGTGGCGCAAGGCCACGGCGTCGTCGGTGATGAGCCAGCATTGGAAGCCTTGGAAGTTGTGCTTGAAAGTGTGCCCGATTTCCTCATAGAGCGCGTCGATGTCGTCTTCCTCAAGGCGGTCGCCGTAGGGCGGGTTGATGAGGAGGATGCCGCCGCCTTCGGGTGGGGTGAGGTCGTGCATGTCCTTCTTCATCAGGTGGATGTCGTGTTGCAAGTGGGCGAATTTCAGGTTGCCTTCGGTGATGGCCACGGCCTTGGGCGAGTGGTCGGAGGCCCAGATTTCGTAGTCGAAGTCGCAGATGTTGGCGTCGGCTTCCTTGCGGATGCGCTCCCACAGCTCGGCGTCGTAGTCGTCCCATTTCATGAAGCCCCACTGCTTGCGGTAGTAGCCCGGCGGAATCTTCATCGCATACATGGCCGCCTCGATTGGGATGGTGCCCGAGCCGCACATGCAGTCTAAGAAGTTGCAGTCGGCCTTCCACCCCGTGAGCTGGATGAGTCCTGCCGCCAGCACCTCGTTCATCGGGGCCTTATCGACCTGCTTGCGGTAGCCGCGATGGTGCAGGCTCTCGCCCGAACTGTCGAAGAGGATGGTCACCTTGTCCTCGCGGATGTGCAGGTTGATGCGCAGGTCGGGGTTGAGCGTGTTGACGCTCGGTCGGATGCCATACACGTCGCGGAACTGGTCAACGATGGCGTCCTTCATGCGCAGGCTGGCGTATTGCGAGTGCGTGAAGAAGCGTCCGCTCGTCACCGCGTCGATGCAGAAGGTCTGGTCGGTGCGGATGAGTTCAAACCAGTTGATTTCCTGCACCTTTTTATATAGGTCGTCCTCGTTTTTGGCGAAGAAGTTCTTGAAAGGCTTCAGCACTTTCAGGGCGGTGCGCACCTCGTAATTGATGCGGTACATCAGTTCCTTGTTGCCTTCGCAGATGACGGCGCGATGCATCGGGCGCACGTTCTTGGCGCCTAAGGCCTTGATTTCGTAGGCCAAGACCTCTTCAAGTCCGGCGGCGGTCTTCGTGATGAGTTGGTAGTTGTCGTCCATAGGGGAAATTTTCGGCAAAAATAGGCTTTTTTCTTGCGCAAAATGCGCAACCAATCCAATTATTTCCTATTTTAGCGGCTTGTTTTTGCAGGGGATTGCAAATCCCCAACTCGAAGTTGGCGAATTGCAAATTCGCCAGAACAACAGAAGTTAATCGAACGACAATATGAGCACAATTTTTGATCCACGCGCCAATTACGAGCTGACCAAGCAACAGGCCGGCTACGTCGAGCGCAAGAAAGCCACCCAAGAAGACTATGACCGCATAGGCTTCATGTCGGGACTCGAAGTGCACCAGCAAATCAAGACCAAGGAGAAGCTGTTTTGCCACTGTCCCGCCGGACAATTCAACAAGTTTGAGGACTACGACGCCGAACTCATCCGCCACATGCGCCCGACCCTTTCGGAGCTTGGCGAATACGACGGCACCGCCCTGATGGAGTTCAAGACGAAGAAGGAAATCGTCTATCGCATCAAGAACGGCACCGCCTGCACCTACGACGTCGATGACACGCCGCCGTTCCCCATCAACCGCGAGGCGCTGCACAACGCCATCGTCATCGCCCTGCGTTCCAACCTCAACATCGTGGGCGAGGTGCACATCACCCGCAAGCAATACCTTGACGGCTCCATCCCGACGGGCTTCCAACGCACCGCCATCGTGGGCGTGGAAGGCCTGCTGAAGCTGCCCAAGAAGGACATCCGCCTCATCCAGCTGAGCATCGAGGAGGACGCCTGCCGCGAAATCAGCGACATCGGCCACCGCCGCGTCTATCAGACCGACCGCCTCGGCGTGCCGTTGATCGAGACCGTCACCTATCCCGACTGCAAGAGCCCCGACGAACTGCGCGAGACCTGCGAATACATCCGCTTCCTCGGCCGCTCGACGGGCCTTGTCCGCACCGGCATGGGCGCTGGCCGCCAAGACGTCAACGTGAGCTGCACGGGTGGCACCCGCATCGAGCTGAAGGGCGTGCAACACGCCAAGTGGATCCCCGAACTGTCGCACAACGAGTGCTTCCGCCAGTGGTCGCTCGTGCTGCTGCAAGAACGCCTCAACCGCGAAGTCGAAAAGGAAGGCTGGAAGGTGGAAGCCATCGACGTGCATTTCCCGACCGAATACATGCCCATCTTGGACAACAAGGCCAAGGGCGGCGCACTGAAGCTCGTCAAGCTGCCCAAGTTCCGTGGCGTGCTGTCGCACTTCACCCAACCCGGCAAGATGTTCGCCGACGAAATCGCCGACCGCCTGAAGGTCATCGCCTGCCTCGAGCGCCCCAACATGCTCCACGACGAGATGATAGAACCCGTTCTGACCGATTCGCAGTGGCACAAGCTGCGCAAGCGCATCCACGCCACCGACGAGGATGCCCTCATCCTCGTGTGGGGTCCGCAAAACGACATGCCCACCGCCATCGAGACCATCGAAGAGCGTTGCCTCATGGCTTGGGACGGCGTGCCGAAGGAGACCCGCAAGGCCGTCTGCAACGGCATCACCATCTTCGAGCGCGTACTGCCCGGCGCCGACCGCATGTATCCCGACACCGACTCGGCCCCCATTCCGCTCGACCCCGCCTTCATCAAGGCCCTGAAAGCCGAACTGCCTTCGGAAATCATCGAGCGTTACTACAAACTCAAGGAATGGAACGTGCCGGAAGACTGCTTCACTTACATCTTCTCAAGGAACTGGTTCCCCGTCATGGCCGAAATCGTCGAGAAACTCGGCGTGGACGGTCGCACTGTCGGTCGCTTTGTCGGCATGAGGCTGAAGCATTTGCTTGGCAAGAACCCGCAATCGAAGTTCAACGACAGCACCTTGTATAACCTCTTCGCTTTCCTGAAAGAGCAAGGCTTAGACTACCGCTTGGCTTGGAACATGGCCCCTGCTTTGGTTGGCGACGCTTCGCTCGGCATGGAGCAAGTGTTGGACAAGATGGGCTTCAAGCGCTTCGCCAAAGACGACCTGCTGACCAAGCTCGACAACCTCTGCGCCGGCTTCGTGCCGAAGAAGAGGAAGTGCAGCGACCTCGACCGCCAGAACTGGATTATGGGTCAGATGAAGGAAGCGATGGGCAACATCGAAATGAAAGAATTGGCTAACAACATCAAATAATTTGCAACATGGCTGAAGATTTTTTCCAAGGTTACAACGGAGCCGCCCTTGAGGTGCTCAAGAAATACAACTGCCGCGTGTGGAGTCAGGCCGAGTGCCAGACCACGGGTGGCCTCTTCAAAGGCACGATCCTGCCTCGCGCCGCCTTCCAGGACGACCAACACATCGTCATGAAGGTCAACACGGGCTACAACATCGGCGTCGACATCAGCACCATCACGGGCATGGTCGAAACCGACTACAAGAAAGCCAACTACCACATCCCGGAGAAGGAATTTCCTTACACTGAGGGACTTCCGCACGTGAAACTGCTCGGTACTGGCGGCACCATCGCCTCGCGCTTAGACTACCGCACAGGAGCCGTCATTCCGGCCTTCTCGCCCGGTGAGCTTTATGGCGCCGTGCCGGAATTGGCCGACATCTGCAACTTGGACACCGAGAAGGTGTTTGCCGTGTTCTCCGAGAACATGTCGCCCAAAGAGTACATCGCCTTAGCCAAGAAGATTGGCGAGGAGATCCAGAACGGCATCGATGGCATCGTCATCGGTCACGGCACCGACACGCTTGCCCACACCGCCGCCGCCCTGACCTTCATGTGCCAGAACCTGCCTGTGCCCGTCGTGCTCGTCGGCTCGCAACGCTCGTCCGACCGTCCGTCGTCCGACGCCGCCTTGAACCTCATGCACGCCATGACCGCAGCTGGTCACGGCGACGTGGCCGAGGTGATGGTCTGCATGTTCGGTCCCACCTCCGACGAATACGGCTTCCTGCACCGTGGCACCCGCGTGCGCAAGATGCACTCGAGCTATCGCAGCACCTTCCGCACCATCGGCGACACGCCCGTGGCCACCGTTGACCGCAAGCGTGGCGTGGTACCCATCAAGGAGGTCTATAACCACCGTCGTGCCGACCGTGACGTGAAGATCATTCCGACCTTCGACGACCGCGTGGCCATCCTCTACTACTATCCCGGCATGAAGCCCGACGTGCTCGACGCATTGGTTGACAACGGCTATCAAGGCATCGTTTGGGACGGCACTGGATTGGGTCACGTCAACCGTGGCATGTTCGACGCCATCGAACGCGCCACCGAGAAGGGCGTACACCAATACATGACTGTGCAGACCATCTGGGGCTATGCCCACATGTTCGTCTATGACACCGGCCGCGACCTGATGAACCGTGGCATCATCCCCGCGCAGAACATGCTCGCCGAGACCGCCTACATCAAGCTCGGCTGGGCCTTGGGCCAGACCCACGACCGCGAGGAAGTGAAGAACATCATGCTCACCCCCGTCAACAGCGAAATCACTCCGCGCGAGCCTTACAACGGCTACTTGGTCTATCAAGGCGGCGTGCCCGAGGTGGAGGAGTTTGTGCGCAAGGTGCATAAGTGATTCGGGGCATGAGACGCAAAGTTTTTTCTAAAGAAGCAATTTGTGCGTGATTTTCGCGTTAAGAGATTATCGAAGTGTAAATTCAAAATCGTTATGGATATGAAGAAACATGCTTTTTCAGTTGCAGCCATCGCGCTTGCTATCGTGCTTTCCACTTTCACGAGTTGCAGAAAGCCTAATTCAAATGACAACACCCCAGCCAAGGAAGGCCTTTATTTGGGTGTTGTAGGGTTCAACAACGACCTTTACACCATGCCGCTTGGCTTGTTGAACCAAAACACTAAGCAGAGTTTCGAGACGTTTGTTGACGACTTGGCCATGCAAAACGGCACCATCCTCTATCATGCTGTCAACACGGGCCTCAACAGCCTTGCTGCCGCCAAGATACCGGAAAACCTCATCAACGTTTCCGTGGTCACTTTCACCGATGGCCTTGATCAAGGCTCGTACGTGATGTCTGACTATAACTCTGGTGCCGAATACCTTGCCGCAGTCAACAACCGAATCATGAATGAGTTGATTGGCGGGATCAACATCTCGGCCTATTCCATCGGTGTCCGTGGCTCTGATGTGACCGATGTGGAACGTTTCCGCAGCGACCTGAAGAAGCTTTCGAGCGACCCCATCAACAACGTTTTTGAGGTGACCAGCATGAGCGAAGCCTCGGAGAAGTTTGCCGAAATCGCGCAACAACTCTACAACCAAAGCTCGTTCTACAATGTCACTTTGAAGCTTCCGGCGCAGGAACCTGGCGTCGTGCTCCGTTTCACGTTCGACAACGTGACCAACGCCAACCAGTCGCAGTGCTACATCCAAGGCACCTATGTGCGCAACAATGGCAAGGGTCAATTGGCCGACATCGAATATGTTGGATTGGAAAGCATGGCGGGCAACACCGTGATAGCGAGCTCTGAAGGCATTTTCGACGTGTTCGCATTTAGGAACCTGACCGATTTGAATGGCGACCAGATTTCCACCAACTTTGTGAAACAATGGAGCTTGATCCCTTCATCGATGCAATGGCAATACAACAGCGAGTTTACGCCGACGGGTAACACTGAGATTGTTGACGAATACAAGAGCGCGATGATTATGCTCGTGCTCGACTGCTCCAGCTCGCTCGGTAGCGACTTCGTCAACATGAAGACCGCTGCCAACTCGTTCATCGAGACGCTGAGCGGAAACTACAGCGGACAGTAACGCAAACCTTTCACCTCGCTCACCGAGCCATCCTTGCCGGTCGTGACGGGGATGAAAGAAAAACTCCACCGAAGGCCTTTGTAGGTCTTCGGTGTCTTTATCTCCACGCGGTTCACGCCTTGGCTCAGGTGGATTTTGGCCGGCTCGCGCATCCAGTAGAGTTGCTCGTCGGTGAAAGGCTCTTCCTCCTCGGGCTTGCCCCAAGTGTTGAAACGGTAGTCGTATTTTCCGGGCTCGTCCCAGTTGTTCGGCGGAAGGATTTCCTCCCCGTTGACGAAGCACTGTCCGCCGCCTTCCCATTGGCCTTGCTTCCCGATGCCGTAGCCGTTGCGGTTGGAGCGGGCGGGCACATCGAAGCCAATCCAAGCCTCGACGTCCATGTCGCGCTCGGCGAAGATGACGGTTTGCGCTACCGCCAATGCCGTGTCGCCGGTTTGCAGTTGGTGCGACAGGCAGAAAGCGTCCAAATCGACGGTGCCGCCGAAAGCCGTAAACGGCTCGTTTTCATCCACTTTCACCTGCCATTCGATTTGCGAGTTGGCCACCCAGCGCATCTTGCCCTTGTGGTAACGGTCGCGGTGGAGGGCCATCTTCTCCTCGAAGTTGGCGAGGCGCGAGCCTGCCGCAGTCAAAGGGCCGGTGGGCAGGTTCTCGTTGGCGATTTCGCCCGCATTGCCGCCGTTCCAGAAGCGTTCTGCGAAGGCCATCATCCCGTTGGCCATGCCGTTGTGCAGCGCGATGTTCTCTTTGTCGTCAACGCGCACGTCGTTCCACAGGCAGAGGGTGCCGCCGAGGGCCTTGGTCGTGTCGGTGACGGCCTGCGCCGCTGCGGTGTGCAGGAACAGGCGGCTCGTGAAGAGCATCGGGTCGTAATAGTTCAGGTAGCCGACGAAGGAATCCAGATACTTCCCGCTCTTTTCCGAGGCGGCGGCGTTGGAGCCTGCGGCCTCGTTCCAAATTTGGCGGACGACCTTGTCGGAGGCGGGCAGTCCCGGGTCCCATGCGATGGCCTTGCGGTCATGCTTTTCCACTTGATTTTCAATCCATTGCATGAAGCCCTTCGGGTCGGCGATCCAAACCTCGTCGGAGCCGATGTGGATGTAGGGGCAGTCGCTTTTCGGGATTTCGGCAAAGAACTCGTCGAGGCACCGCTCCAACACCTTGCGGCCTTCGTCCGAGTCCATCGTGAAGCCGAAGGCGTTGCGGAAATAGGTGGAATGTCCGGGCATGTCGATTTCGGGCACCACCGTGATGCCGCGCTCGCGGGCGTAGGCTATCACCTCGCGGATTTCGTCGTAGGTGTAGAACTTGCCTTCGTCGCGGCCCGCCCTCTGGTATTGCGGGTCGTTGAGCTGCGGATAGGCCTTGCACTCGATGCGCCACGCGGGATGGTCGGTCAGGTGCCAATGGAAATGGTTCAGCTTGTAGAAGGCCATCAGGTCGAGGGTTTCTTTCAACAGGCTGACAGGCTGATAGTTGCGTCCCGTGTCGTGCATGAAGCCACGGAAAGGATAGGCGGCCCAGTCGTGGATGTCCACCTCCGGCACCATGCCGTTTTCGTCGGCGAGTTGGGCCAAGGTGCTTTCCGCCCAATGTCGGTTGCCCGCGATGACGGCTTTGCCCCTCTTGATAACGAGGTGGTATTCGTCGGGGTTGGCGAAGGCGGTTTCCGTGTCGGTCTCGACCTTCTTCAGCTTGAATTTCCGGTTGCTAAGCTGCTGGAACTCTTTGGGTTCGGGAATGATGTCGGTCTTTGTGTCGAGTTCGTAGTAGCGCACATAGTCCACGCGAAGCTCCACGGGCAGTCTTGCCGTGTCGATGTAAGGCGAACGGTCGCGACCGAGTTGCGCGTCCAGAATCAGGTAGTAGTCGTGCTGGCTAAACGGGAACTGGCCGTCAACGCCCATGCGGAAACGCGGATAGCAGAGCGTGCGCCGTCCGTTGACGAAAAACACAAGGCTGTCCTCGAACCGCTCCATGCCGTATGTGTTGTATTCGCCTTCGTCGTAGGCGGGGTAGGCCACCTGCGAAGGCCTGTTCCGCTTGCGGAGGTAATAGGTGTAGTTGCTGTGAACCGTCTGATTCACAAAGGGATTGCTCCTGAAATGCTCCATGATGTCGATTTCGCCGCCGTAGGGCCACGGAAGTGATTTTGTAGTCTGCGGAAGCATCCAGATGGCAGGCCAGAAGCCTTGCGCCACGTCGAATTTCGCCCTCACCTCGATGCGCCCGAAGCCGAAGGCCTTCTTGTGCCGGCTCCACACGCCGCCCGTGAGAAACGGGGCTTGGTCTTTGGACAGGAAGTCGTTGGCCATGCCACGCAGCACGAGGTCGCCGTCGTCGAAGGCGAAGAGCGTGTCGTGCGACGACATGTGGACGGCCCAGTCGGCCTTGCTGCGCCAGATTTTCGACCAAACGTCGGTGTCCAAGACACCGCTGTCGAACTCGTCGCTCCAAACCAAGGCGTAGCGGCGGTGTTCCTGCGCCGAGGCCATGTTGCATAATCCGATAATAACCAATAAGATAACAAGGAATCGTTTCATCATGTTCTTGAAATTAGGGCGTAAAAATACGGTTTTTAAGGCTTCATCGCCGTTTCTCGCCGAGGATTTCCTAATTTTGCGGAAAAATTTTGCGACTATGGAGAAGAAGCAACTGCGTGCCGTAATCAAGGCATTGAAGAGGCAACGTGCTGAGGAAGAACTAATTAGCCAATCGGAGCGCATCATGGCGCGGTTGGAGCAGCATCCCGATTTCGTGAGTGCCGAAAGGGTGATGCTCTACAACGCCCTGCCCGACGAGGTACGTACCATGGCGTTTCTCGAAAAATGGCATCTGCGCAAGACCATCATCCTGCCGACCGTGGTGGGCGACGACATCGTTCCCGTGGAATACGCCAAGGACACCGGCTTTGCCGTGGGCGACTTCAACATCCTTGAGCCGCAAAACGAGCCGTATCTTGGTGATTTCGACTTGATTGTCGTCCCCGGCGTGGCCTTCGACCGCAAGGGCAACCGCCTCGGCAGGGGCAAAGGCTACTACGACCGCTTACTCAGCCGGCACCTCGGCGTGAAGCGCATCGGCATTTGCTTTGACTTCCAGTTGGTTGACGAAGTGCCCGCCGAGCCTTTCGACATCCGCATGGACGAGGTGATTTCGCTGTGAGACTAATTTTCCAAGGCCTCCCGGATGGCTTTGGCCAATTGGTCGGGACAAGAAGTGCCCTTGTATCCGCATTGGATGCCTTCCAGCTTGGCGATGACGTCCTCGGCTTTCATGCCATCGACGAGTGTGGCCACGCCTTGCGTGTTGCCGTTGCAGCCGCCGTAAAACTGCACATTCCTGACGATGCCGTCTTCAATCTCAAACTCGATGGCTTGGCTGCAAGTGCCTCGGGTTCGGTAGGTGTATTTCATTGGATTATTTATTGGCTTTCAGCATTCAGCAATCAGCTTTCAGCCGCTCATAACAGAGCTGATAGCTGACTGCTGATGGCTGATAGCTTTTTTACATTTATATCAAGCTTTCAGATTCTAGAATTTGCTCATAAACTTCTCACTATCAACAATAAATCTCTCATGGATGCCTTCGCCGACGACGGTTTCTCCTTCGAAGCACCTCACCTCGAAGACCAAACGGCGGCGATCCACTTCGATGAGTTTGGCTTCGCAGCGGATGGTGGCTCCAATTGGGCTGGCTTTCAGGTGCTTGATGTTGACCGAAATGCCCACGGTGGTGTTGCCTTCGCCGATCTTGTCGTTGACGCATTCGAGGCAGGTCTTCTCCATCATCGCAATCATGGCGGGTGTGGCAAAGACCTCCAACGAACCCGAACCATAAACAGCGGCGGTATCTTTATGCTCAACCGTCAGCATTGTGCTGTGGCTGAGTCCTTTAAGCATTTCGTATTCCATCAGGCTTGGAAGTTCATGGTGATGTTGACGATGACGTCGGGATGCAGCGAGCGGCCTACGGGACAGCTTTCGGCGGCGGCCCAGAGCAGGGCTTTCTGCCGCTCGGTGTATTCCTTGGCGGGGAAGTTGAACACGAGGTCGATTTGCCCGATGCGGCGCGGGTCGGCGTTCATGGTCTTCTTCACCTCGTAGGTGGTGCCGTCAATGTCAAATTTGTGGCCTTGTGCGCTGATGCCCATGATGGTCATCATGCAGGCGGCCAATGAAGCGCAGGCCAAGTCGGTGGGCGAGAAGGCTTCGCCTTTGCCGTGGTTGTCGGTGGGGGCGTCGGTGCAGATGATGGCACCCGACTGCACATGGGTCATCTCATTGCGGAGATTGCCTTTGTAGGTTCCTTTTATTGTTGCCATATCGTTTGTTTTTGTCACAAAACTTGCAAAACCTCCAAAACCTTTTTTGGGTTTGGGAAGCCTGCCAACTGGCGGCTTCCAGCGGCAAGGCGGTTGCCGTGCCGCTCAGTTATGAAAACAAGTTTTGCGGAGTTTTGTGTGTTTTGTGATTTATTTGATTTGTTCTAGGATTAGGTTCGCCAAGCGGCTCGTGCCCACGCGGAAGAGGCTTGGGTTGAGCCAGTCGTTGCCGAGGATGTTTTTCACTAAATAATAATAGGTGAGGGCATCGTCGGGGGTCTTCATGCCGCCGGCGGGCTTGAAGCCGACGCGCTTGCCCGTGGCCTCGTAGTATTCCTTGATGGTGTCGATCATGACGATGGCGGCCAAGGGCGTGGCGGCCACCGGCACCTTGCCCGTCGAGGTCTTGATGAAGTCGGCGCCGGCAAGGATGGCCAATTCGCTGGCCTTGCGGATGTTCTCGACGGTCTTGAGTTCGCCCGTTTCGAGGATGACCTTCAGTCGGGCCATGTCGCCGCAGGTCGCCTTGATGGTCTTGATTTCGTCGAAGACCTCATCGTAACGTCCAGCGAGGAACGTGCCGCGCGAGATGACCATATCCACCTCATCGGCTCCCTCGTTGACGCAATATTCCACCTCCTTGACTTTCAGGTCGAAAGGCATCATTCCCGAGGGGAAGGCGCAAGCGACCGTGGCCACGCGGATGTTGCTTCCCTCTAGCAGTTTCTTGGCCTGCCGGATGAACGGACTATATATGCAGATGGCGGGCACCGAGAGGTGTGGCGCCTGTTTCGGGAACGAGAGTGCCTTGGCGCAAAAGTCGTTGATCTTCGCTTCGTTGTCGAAAGCCTCCAAGGTCGTGAAGTCGATGCTTTGGAAGACGGTGCGCAAGGCCTCCTTTTCGTTGCCTTTCTTCTTCTCTTCGTTGAGAATCAATCCGATGCGCTCATTGAGGGCGGCCTCGGTATGGTTGTAGGGTTTGAATTGCATGGTGCGTTATTTTTTAATCTTAATCTCTTTTTCCTCAATATATAACCGTACAAATTCTGCAATGTCATTGGTTGAAACCTCGTATTTAGGCTCAAGCAGGGCAAATTCTGCGGGTTTGTGGAAGTAGTTCTCGTTCAGCAAGATGCTGTAAATGAACTTTGAATGGATAGTATGGCGCGAGAAACGACCTGCATAATCCACGCCTTTGGCCAAGTCGAAACCTGCTTTCAATAGGGCGTAAATGTCGTAATAGTCGCGGAAGGCACTACGCACGGCAATGGTGAACAATTTCATGCCCAACAATTCTTGCAAGGATGGCGTAACGATGTTGTTGTAAACGAAGCCTTTACCCAATTCTGGAACGGAGTTTTCGGGCCGGAAGAAAGAGAGTTTTACATTCCCATCAACGAAGATTTGCAACTGGTTCTTCCCAAGAAACTCTTTTCTGCAATCGGGGAAGACACTTGAAACCTCGTTGGAAATGGCCGAAAAATCGAGCAAAGGCCGTTCCTTGCGTGTGCCTAACAGCTCAAAATCAATGTCTTCGCTCTTTCTGTGCTGCATTTGCAGGGATTGTGCCGTGCCACCGCAAAGATACAACCCTTTGACCACATCCATTTGCGAAACGGCCTCGAAAACAGGAATCGTTTCCTGCCTAAGCCCTGATTTCCAGTCTTGGTTTTCCATATCGTTTCAAATATCTGTCGGGTTTCTTGATGTCGAAAAACATGGCTGCAAGCAGCCAGTTGATGATGCCGTAATAGTCGCCTTGAGAGACCAACCGCTCGCGCCAAACGCTTTGGATGCGCTTCATCGGATAGAGGTCGCTGAGCTTGTGCAAGTCCTCAAATTCAAGATACAGCAAGGCTTTCTCGATGAGCAAGTCATCGTCAAGTCTGGCATCCTTGGCATACGACCACAGGCAGCCCATCCGTTCCAATTGCTGCCAAAGGGCTTTTCTTTTGCCCTCAAACCGATTGCCTTGCGTTTTCTTCATGCCGCAAAATTAAACAAAATCCTGTTACCGCCTCAGCCAAAGCCCGAAAAACCGATCATAGACGCTATAGCCGTCTTCGCTTTCGGCCACCAATTCCTTGTCGATGAGGACGCGCAGGGCGCTTCTCACGGTGCTGGCCGGCCCGGGCTGGTGTCTTTGCAGGAAGTCTTGGCTTCCGATTTCCTTCACCGTGCCTTCGTGTGCAATGGCCTTGATGAGCGACAATTGGTTGGCAGTGAGTAGCTTGCAGTAGGTTCGGAACGTCTCTTTGTATTCTTCCAAGATGTCGTCAATCGTGGTTGCCAAAACCTTCCTGTCGATTTGTCGCGTGCCGTATTGATAAAGTCGGTTGAGCACGCATTGGATGTACCAAGTGTGGCCATAGACGGTTGTGTACAACTCGTGGAAGGTCTCTTTCGGCAAGGTTTGCCTGTTGCGCTCAAGATGGCGTTGTGCGAAGTCGAAATAAGCGTCTTCGGGGATTTCGTACAGCGGAAACATCTGTGTGCTTTGGAAAAACGGGCGGTTGGCGGCCATGAACATCTCGGTCATCAGGTGCTTTTGGCTGCCCGCAAAAATGAAACGGACGTTGGTGAGGTGCTGGATGTGGCTGCGCAACAGGGCTTCCATCTTCGGCTCCGGATAGTCGGTGATGACCTGAAATTCGTCGAAAGCGACATAGCAAGGCAGCTTCGACTTTTCGAGCCAGCCGAAGAGTTCGCCCAACGAGGCTTCGGCCACCGTCGGCTGTACGTCAAGGGTGATTTGCGGCGTTCCCGTGGCGGGCTCGGCGGTCATGACGGGACGAAACGACTTGAACCATGCAAGGATTTCTTTCCAAACGCGCTCCGAGGGCTTCCCGATTTTCGCCATGACGACCTCGCCGAAGGCTTTCGCCATGTCGGCCATGCAGGTGGTTTGGTCCAAATCGACATAGAGGCAAAGGGCTTCTTTTGGGTCGATTTGCTCAAAAACATGCTTGATTAGTCCCGTTTTTCCCATCCTTCTTGGACTGATTAGGGTCACATTCCGACCGTTTTTCAAGGCTTCAACAAGCCGTTTTGTCTCGTTTTCTCGGTCGCAGAAGTAGTCGCTGCCAAGATAGGCTAATACTGAGAATGGATTGAGTTCCTGTGGTTTACTTGCCATTTTTCCTAATTTTTACAAGGTTAAACAACATTGTTTTACCGCGAAAATTTCGTCGCGAAAATTTCGCTACAACTTTTTCGCTGCGAAAATAGGCAATTTTTTCAATACGACAAGTCTTCCAACGAAATTTTCATCCGCCATTTCCACTGGTTTTTCGCATCGGCGGGAACGTTGATTTGGTCGTCCGCAGGGTCGGGAGACCAATTCTTTTCGTCCAAGTCCAAGAGGTCTTGCAGCGGATAGATGAGCCATTTTGCGGGACTGTCGGAATGTTTCTCCAACACTTTTTTTATGGTCTTTGCCGTGATTTTGCGGTCGTCGAGGTCGAGGCTGTCAAGGAATTGTCGGGTGCGCACGCGGTCTTCTTCGAGCCAGCCGCGCAAGGTGGGCATGTCGTGGGTGCCGGTGGTATAGACGCAGTTTTCGGGCAGGTCCTCGGTCTGCACAAAGGCGTGTCCGAACACCTTGGGCATACGCTGCACCTCAAGGCTCATGATACCCAACCGTTGCATCACTTCGGGCACGGAGGCGGGAATCATGCCAAGGTCTTCGCCGCAGGCAATCATCTTCGTAGCGTTCACCAAGGCGGGCAGTTTCTCTAAGGCCTTCTGCTTCCAAAACTCGTTGTGGCGATGGTAGTAGAAATCCTCGTAAATGCGGTCGATGGCTTGTTTCTGGTCGTCGGGCAAAGATTGGTAAGTGGCGTTTTTTTGCAATTCGATGCGCGGATGAAGCCGTTGGCTGTCGTGCGGGTCGGGGATGAAAAGGGTGTCGAGGCCTTTCTTCAAGTGCTTGCTTTTGACAAAACGAAATCCTTGGTTTTCAATCTCTTCCACGCTGAGCGGCAGGGCAGGACTGAAATGCCCCAACAGCCCCGATTTCGCGCTTTTCGGAATCTCCCAGATGCGGAAGAAGCCCAAGATGTGGTCGATGCGGAAGGCGTCGAAATAACGCGCCATCACTTGCAGGCGGCGGCGCCACCAAGCGTAGCCGTCGTTGGCCATCGCGTCCCAGTTGTAGGACGGGAAGCCCCAGTTTTGCCCCTCGGCGGCGAAGTCGTCAGGCGGGGCACCCACTTGCACGTCATGGTTGAACAATTCGGGATGGCTTCTCACGTCCACGCCCTCGGGATTCACCCCGATGGGGATGTCGCCCTTGAGCAGCAAACCCTTGTCGTGCAGCGTTTTGACAGCTTCGCGCAGTTGCTTGTCGCAGTGGTATTGCAGGAAAAAGTGGATTTCCGGTCTGTTGCCGTCGCGCTCGGCACAAAAGCGGGCATAGTCGGGCAGCCAGTCTTCGTTTTCCTTGACAAATTGTTGGAAGTCAGAGGTTTCTTTCAAACTGTTCCATTGTTGCTCGAAAGCGGTTTGGAAATGTTTCCATTTGGCTTTCAGCACTTTGGGATAATCGACTGATGTTTTCCCGTTGAGCATTGTCCGCGTCCGCTTGAAACTCGCCTCTTCCTTGATGCCCATTTGCATGAGGTTGAGGTAAATCGGGTTCAGCGCAAAGGCTGAAATGGCGTTGTAGGGATACGAGTCCCGCCAGTCGTAGTGCAAGGTCGTGTCGTTGATGGGCAGGATCTGGATGATTTTCAATCCTTTGCGGATGCACCAGTCGCCTAATATCGGCAGGTCGGCAAACTCGCCGATGCCGAAATCGTCCTTCGTGCGCAGGCTGAACAGCGGCACGGCCACGCCTTTCATCGTCTGCCTTTCGGTGAGGCCGAACCAGTCCCAAACGCGGCCTTGGCCTTCGCGCAGGATGCGGTTGGGGCCGTCCTCCCAACGGATTTGGCCGTTTTCGCGGATGAAATATTTGTATTCCAATCCGTTTGGTAGAGACGGTGCATGCACCGTCTCACCAACGTGGTTTATTGGATGATTAGACGGTGCATGCACCGTCTCTACAAGGGCGGACCAAATCCCTGGCCCCACATATTCCATTGGGACGGCTTTCTCGGTGTTCCAATGCCCTAATTCTGAGGTGTTTCCGGTGAGGAACAGTTCCTCCCCCCAGTGGCTGTCGTATCGTAGTCTGAATAGGGTTTTCATTTGTCAGGGATATAGAATTTGGTGATTTATATAGTTTTATTCATGTTTTTTCTTTTGTTGTGTCTGGTTTTTCGGAAAAGTTTGTATTTTTGCAGCGTCTGAATCGCCCAGGCCCTCGCATTTGCCTAATTTGTGCGATGGAGCAGCTAACAGACTGGTCGAGGCAAGCGGCCATGCAGCAGGGGCGACTGCAAGAAAACAGGGGAGCTTTTGTGCTCCCTTTTTCATTTCTTCCAAATCAGGGGAATTTTAGACAAATCCGTTGGCCTGATGGCATGGATGGTTGTTACAAGCCAAAAATTCTCGCTTTTGTCGTAGTGCAAATGCACGGCGGCAATATGGTTAGGCGATTCTTCGTGGGCAACGGCGAGCACCAGCGACAATGGTTTGTTGCCTTCATGAATTTCATTGAAGTTGCGGGCGACAAACTCGGCGTAGTCTTCTTTGGTGAGGCCTAATTGAGCCAATTGGGTTTCCAATTCCTCGATATGTCTGTGATTATGCTTGACCGTGTTGCTCACGCTAGCACGAATGGCTTGGACGGGTTCGGGCAAGGGCATCACTTCCTGAATCTTACGAAGGGCTACCATAGGAATGTGTCCGATGGTTTTGTACTCCTTGTTGAGTTTAACCTTGTTTTTGCTTTGGTTTGCCATTGCTTCTCTTTGTTTACGGTTGCAAAGATATTTGTTTTTCCTGAACGAGCAAAAATCTTTGCGAATCTATTCCATCCTCACCCGACTAATCACCCCGCGATTGCTCCCCGAATCGTAAAACACGCTGTAGGCATAGCCGCCATGCACCTTGAACACCCTTGGATAAATCTTCTTGCTGGCTTTTTGTCCCATGCCGACTGTGCCAGTCTTCGGGTCATAAAGCCCAACATAGTTCATCCCGTCTTTGACGAAAACGCCGTAAGTCTTGCCCGTGGCTTCATCCGTCAAGAAACGATTGGCAAAATGGTTTTTCCCCGAAACAATGGTAAGCGGTCGTTTGTCTGATAGTTGGAAGCTTTTGTCAAATTCCACTATTTCAGGGTTTTCCAAATCAACAAGTTGAATGAAATCTTCGAATTTCAATGCAATGGTATGGTACTCGGTAGCCAATACCTGACAATACCAACCAATTCGCTTGTGTACCTTGTAATTGACTGCCAAACGAAGCAGGTTGCCACTCCAAACGCCCAAGGCAAGTTCGTTCTCTTTTTCTGGAACCAGACTGTTATAAACCGCAAATATCTCATTCAGATAGGATTGGCACACATTGACCGCCACCGTGTCGATGAAACGGTAGAGGAAATGCCGTTGTTTCAATGAATCGTTTTTTAGCACATAGTTGTAGGTTTGTGCCTGGCCATGGAACTCTTTCACATAATAATCGCGCTTCTCGTATGCCGTGTTGCGCAACAGATAGGCATCGTTGAACTCAAATACGACTTTTTGGATCTTGTCGCGGAACAGGTCTTTCGTGAATGTGGAGACTGGCAAGGCTTTCCCCGCCGCATCGAAACACACCTGCAAACAAGTGTCTTGGCCCAAAAGGAGCAAATCGCCAAAAGCGTCAATGTACAACTCGTCATAAAGTGCTTCAAAACCAGTAGAAGCCAAGGTGTTACCATCAAGGTCAAGCAGGCGAAGGGTCGAGCTTTTCTTCCCGTTTTCGAGCACCAGAATTATGTTGTCAGAGAAAGCGATGTCTGCAATGACTGTGCCGTTACTGCTTCGGTAGAAGTCGCTATAGGCCGAAACGCCCACTTCCTGAAGGTCATAGCTCATCTTGCGCATACGGAAACTGACGTTGATGGAATCGCGCTGCAACTGCTTTGGCGTGAGGCTCACTAAAGTATCTTGATAGCCGATGCAGGAATAATACAGGTTGACGGTTTCCGAGCGGTCATAAAGCGGCAACTCATAATACCCTTTGGCATCGGTACTGGTGCCGTATTGCGTATTGACGATGCTGATGTTCACGTTCTCCACGCCGAGGTTGCCGAAGACGGTGGTTTGGGCTTGGGCGAAAACGCCTTGGAATGAAAATGCCGCAAGCACTGAAAGAAGGTAAATCTTCTTCATGGAACGTGATTTTTGAGGGTTGAACTTTATCAAACACGGGTTGAAATGCAGCAAAGATTGTACCATATTTTGTCAGGCAAATGAATGCAAAACGCCTCATTTTTTACGAGAAAAACAGAAAACAAACAAATTGCCCCATTCAAACGGATTTCTTCCTAATTTTGCTGCGAAAACCAAGAACCATGATTGAGGAATTGCAACGTTACACTGTGAGAAATTCAGGCAACAAAGGCAGGGGTTTGTTACAGGAAAGCCTGCCAAACCCCTGCTTTTTCAGGAAATGTATTCCCTCAAGGCCTTCACATAGCTTTCGAAAGCGTTGATTCCGGCTTGCGTGATCTTGCAGGTGGTGCAGGGCATCTTGCCTTTGAAGCCTTTCTCGATGGCGATGTAACCCGCCGCGCTGAGCTTGTCGATCTGCACACTGAGGTTGCCCGAGGTCGCGCCGGTTTGTTTCTTGAGATAGCTGAAATCCGCCTGGCCCACTTCGGCCAATATGGACATCACCGCCAATCTCAGCTCCGAATGGAGGAGCGGGTCTAACTTGGGGAACATAGGCTACTTGTTTTGAAGTTTCATGACGAATCCTGTCGCAAGCAGCAAGATGCCGCCCAAGGTGAAAACCAGCAGCTGCGCTTCGCTCTTCACGAGCATGGCAAAGACCGCCCCGCCGACGCCCAAAAGGAAGCCACAGACGATGATGGGCCAGTTCTTCAGCAGCACACCCGACATGCACTCGGCCAAGCCCATGATGATGACGATGATGAGCGTCACGTTCATGGGCACCAAGAAGACGGCAACGGCGCTGAGCGTGATGGCGAAGGCACCGAACACCGACCACACTGCGCCGAGCATCTTGCTCACCTCGTTCTGCGGGACGGCGGTCTTGCTTTTGCCCATCAACGCGGCCACCGGGTAGCCGACGAGCGGCATCGCGAACCACAGGAAGTTCCACTGCGGCTTGCCGGTGAGATGCCACAAGAGATAGACTGCGAGTGAGGTCAGGGTGAGAAGCGTGCCCCAAAGCACGAAATACTTGGCGCTGTTGCGAAGGATGCTGCGCCGGTTGTTGTTCAGCGTGACGCTGATCAGGTCGAGGCTCTCTTGAGCCGTCATTTCCTTGTCTTGTTCTTTACAGTTTTCCATGATGTTTGAATTTTAAGTTAATACATTTTTGTTCCTATCAATTGACGCTGCAAAGATAAACAAGTTTACAATATAAACTAATTAAATATTCAAACTATTTTTGAATCTGGTTGTATTTTATTGATTGTCAATGAAAACAAATTACAGTATTGATGGATTGTTCTTGCCAATCCCGAAAAAGTGTTGCCTATAGGCAGCAGTATTTACGGAAAAGTGTTGGTTACAGGCAACATTTTTTGATGAAAAGTGTTGGTTGTAGGCAACAATTTATTATTTTTGCAGCCGGATAAGAAAGGATTTTGCCATGGAAACACTATTTTCAAAACACGACAGGCTGATAGCCAACACCTCGCTCCACTTCGTCAGGGAGATGATGAACCAAATCCATTGGGACACGCAACTGCTGTCCATCCAAGGGGCCAAAGGCGTGGGGAAATCCACGCTGCTCAAGCAATTCATCAAACTGAACTACGAACATGGCGACCGAAAAGTGCTCTACTGTTCGGCTGACACCATCGATTTCTCAAGACGAAGCCTTGTTGACCTCGCCGGAGAATTCGTGATGAACGGCGGCGAGCGGCTTTTCATCGACGAAATCCACAAATACAAAGGCTGGAGTCGCGAAGTCAAGGAGATTTACGACCTATACCCTGAACTGAAAGTGGCCATCAGCGGTTCGTCGCTGCTTAGCCTGATGGCTGGCGACGCCGACTTGTCGCGCCGCTGCGTCAAATACACGATGTCGGGGCTGTCGTTCCGCGAGGCTTTGGGTTTCTACGAAGGCATTTCGTTCCCCGTTTGCAAGTTGGAGGATGTCCTCAACCGACCTTTTGCCTTGTGGGAGGCCGTTTCCGCAAAATGCAAGCCCGTGGAACTGTTCAAGAAATATCTCCGCTATGGCTATTACCCTTTCTTTTTGGATGGCGAAAACGACTATTACACTAAAATCGAGCAGGTCGTCAATTATGTTGTCGAGACCGAATTACCCCTGCTGTGCAAGGTCGATGTGGCCTATATAAGAAAAATAAAGGCATTGATCTCGGTGATTGCCGAGAGTGTGCCTTACGAAGTGAATGCCAACCGATTGGCCGCCGCCATCGAAATCGGGAGGGACACCGTAGTCGGCTATTTGAAGAACTTGGGCGATGCCAACATCTTGAATCTGCTCTATTCCGAAAAAAAGAGCATCGGCAAACTCACCAAACCCGACAAAGTGTATCTCGAAAACACGAACTTGCTCTACGCCCTAACGCCTTCGGCAGTCGAGATTGGGACGGCGCGGGAGACTTTTGCCATAACTCATCTTTCAGAAAATCATCTTGTTGAATACGGCAAAGACAAAGGCGACTTCAAAGTGGACGAAAAATACCATTTCGAAATCGGAGGCAAGGACAAAGGCTTCAACCAAATAACCGATTTGCCCGATTCCTACGTCTTCGCCGACGACATAGAGTCGCCCGTTGGCGCGAAGCTGCCCCTTTGGATGCTGGGGTTTCTGTATTGAGTTGCTACGACCTTGGCACTTTCAACTTTTTTTGCCAAAACCCATTTGGAAAGTGGAAATATTGCCAATTTTTACAGGGAACTTAAACCTAAGTCTAACACCAAAAGTTGCCATTGTGAGTTGAATTAGGCATTTTGAGAGGGTCATCACAACAGCCACTTCCAAATGGGAATCACTTCAATTGTCAGGCCGTCCTTTTCGATGGTTTCTTCCTCGTCGTATGTCACGATGACAGCTTTTTTCAGCCTGAAGACCTTGTTGAAGTCCACCAAGGCATTCACCTCGCGGATACGTGTTTCGTTTTCTTGGATACTGTATGACGCTTGAACTGCCATCTTTACTTCGGGAATGTAGAAATCCAGATCCACGTTTCCATGCTTGTAGTAGAACATCGCAGGCTCGTCGGGATTCCAATAATTCCTTCGCAAATGCAGCGCGACAAGATTCTCCAGCAGCTTGGTCTCGCCCTCAAACATGAAAAGGTTCAAAAGGCCATTGTCCATAAAATAGCGTTTTCGTAGCGTTTCTTGCTCGGAAACCGGCGAGGCATAGTTCGGGAACGAAAAAATGAGATAGCTTTCCTCCATGTATTGTAGATAGTCCTTGATGGTGGGCGTACTAATGGTCTCTCCCGTCGATTTGATGATGTTGCCGAAACGCGAAATGGCCGTGGCTTGCATCACATTGTCGGCCACCTTTCGGGTCAGAAGGCGAAGTTGACGCTCGTTGCGGATGCCATTGCGGGTGATGATGTCGCCCATCAGGATTTTCTGGTACAAGCTGTTGAGCCACTCTCGCTTGCCCACCAAACCAAATGCCTCTGCAAAACCGCCGAAATAAAAGTAATCGTCGAACAGACGGCGGACTTGCAACCGTGTTTCCGGGTCGTATTCCCAGTCTTGGCCTGGGGAAACGCCACAATAGGAAAGGTATTCGCGCCATGAGAAAGGAAGCACCTCGCGGATGACGAACCGGCCGCCCAAGGTTGTGGCAATCTGGCTGCTGAGCATTTTGGCGTTGCTGCCCGTCACCATAATGCGGTATTTGGCATCTGCAAGTCGGCGAACGAATTTTTCCCAACCCACAATGTTCTGAATCTCATCCAAATAGACCCAAGGTTTTTTGAGTCCATACAACTCTTGATAACACTCGATGAGCATGTTCAACTCTTCGGCCTTCACATCAGCAAGACGCTCGTCCTCAAAATTGATGAACAGACAATCCTCGATGGTGATTTGCCCGGATGCAACACGATCCAAAATGTCCTGATACAACAAATAGGACTTCCCCGCCCGATGGATGCCTACATTCAAATAGCACAGATTGTCTTCGTAAGAAAAAGGACGGCGAATCAACTTCAACCGACTGATTTCCAGCTGTTTTTCCTTGATAATTGCTTTGATGACATTCTTTTTCATGGCAATATTTTGAATTATACTTTGCAAAAGTATGAAATTATTTGAAACTATAGTTCAAAATTCTATAATATTAGGCCACCTTTTTTCAAAAAACGCGTTTTTATGAAAAAGTGTTGCTAAAGGCAACAGTTTTTCATTACGCCAGCGCCAAGCTGCCCCTGTGGGTGTTAGGGTTCTTGTATTGAGTTGCTATGCCCTTGGCTCGTTACAACTTTTTTTGCCAAAACCCATTTGGAAAGTGGAAATTTTGTCTATTTTTGCAGGCAATTAACGGAATAGTAACGCAAAACAAGAAAGCACATAGAAGTAAATAGCGAGAATTACATATAAGACATAGCATTGAGCTAATCTTGGCGCTTAACTTTTTGTGGAAAAACGGGAAACACATGGAAACTACAATGATATTGCCAAAACGGTGGTAGTGTTTCAACTAGTGTGTCCGAAGTCTGTAGAGTTCAGGGATGCGGTGCAAAGTAAAATATATCCCAAAACTGAGAGCAGGAGTTAAGATGAAAAACAGGAACAATCTCCATAACAGCGGATTGTTTTGCTCAACACCGCTTTCGGATATCGACACCGTGTATTTCCTCAACATCCGCCGCCCAATCGTGATGGATGTTGAAGATGTCGCCCCTGTGGAAATCCCATCTGATTTGCCCAAAGAGTGCGACGGAATCATTTTCAAGAACTTCGGCAAGTACAAAATCACGGCTTTTTACATTAAGGATAAGAATACACAAAGCATGAGTTTTTGAAATAGGCAAAATTATCGGAGTTTATATTACATCATACAAAGAATAATAGGCAGAATCCTTTCTGAGATAGAATGCGGATTAAAAATCTGCCATTTTTGGCAAAAATATAATGAACACCTTGCGATAATCAAGATAAAATCGTATCTTTGCATTCTAAAACTGCCAAGATTGGCAAAAATTTAACGCTAACTATGGAGATAAAAAGAGACAGATACCTTAAACAACTGATAGAAAGCCGCCATAATGGCTTTGTCAAGGTGATAACTGGAATACGCAGATGTGGCAAGTCATACCTGCTGAATGTATTGTTCTATCATTATCTGATAGATAGCGGTGTGGCAGAAAACCATATCATCCGCGTCGATCTTGAAGACCGTTTGAACAAAGACTTGCGAAATCCCGACACAATGCTTCATTATGTCCACGACAGAATCAAAGACAATGAACTATACTACATTATAATTGACGAGGTGCAACTGATGGATGAGTTTGTGGACGTTTTGAACAGTTTTCGCCATATCAAAAATGCCGACACTTACGTGACGGGCAGCAATTCTCGTTTTTTGTCGTCTGATATTCCAACAGAATTTCGAGGTCGAGGCGAGGTTATCCATGTAAATCCGTTATCTTTTTCGGAATTTTATTCTGCCATAGGAGGAGATAAGCAAGATGCTTGGCGCGAGTATTATACCTACGGAGGATTGCCTCTCATTTTGTCGTTCAATACCGAAGAGAAAAAGATAAACTATCTGAAAAACCTATTCGAAACGGTCTATTTGGCAGATATTATCGAACGTCATAACATCAAGAATGACAATGAAATGCGTGAATTGGCACTCATTATGGCTTCGATTGTCGGGACACCATGCAATCCCACGAAATTGTCGAACACATTCAAGAGCGTGAAAAATGTGAGCATCGGCAGTCAGACAATAGCAAAATATCTTTCATTTCTGTCAGAGGCGTTTCTGCTAAACAAAGCCATTCGTTACGACATAAAAGGAAAGAAATATATCAACACACTTTCAAAGTATTATTTTTCTGACTTGGGATTGAGAAATGCCCTATTGGATATGCGCCAGCAGGAAGAAACGCACATAATGGAAAATATTATCTACAACGAATTGATTACGAGAGGTTATAATGTGGATGTGGGAATGGTGGAAATAAAGAAACACGATAAAAACAACAAATGGACTCGCATCCAACTTGAGGTCGATTTCATTGTCAATTATGGCAGTAAAAAATATTACATACAATCAGCGCTATCAATCCCAGACAGGGAAAAAGAGGAACAAGAATCTCGGTCGCTACTGAATATCAACGACTCCTTTAAGAAAATCATTGTCGTGAAAGACAACATCATGCCTCGTCGCAACGAAAAGGGCATACTCACTATCGGATTGTTCGATTTCTTGCTCAATGAGAATAGTTTAGACATATAAATTTGCTTATGCCCGAAAAAACAACCATAAGCCTCCCTAACGGCACGAAAGTCGAAGCCTCTGCTCCCGTCATCATTTCGGCGAGCCGGAGCACCGACATTCCGGCGTTCTATGCCAAGTGGTTCGTCAACCGCCTGCGGGCTGGCTATTGCGTGTGGTACAATCCGTTCAACCAAAAGCCGACGTATGTGTCGTTTGCACGGTGCAAAGTGGTGGTGTTTTGGACGAAGAATCCGCGTCCGCTCCTGCCGCTGCTTCACGAACTCGATGAGCGCGGCATCCATTATTATTTCCAATTCACGCTGAATGATTATGAAGAAGAGGGCTTTGAACCCAACGTGCCAAGCGTGGAGCAACGTATGCAGACGTTCCGCCAATTGTCGGAAATGGTGGGCAAAGAACGTGTCGTTTGGCGTTTCGACCCGCTGATTGTTACGCCGCAACTCTCGCCTCGTGATTTGCTGACAAAAATCTGGAACGTTGGCAATAAACTCAAAGGCTTGGGTAGTGTTTCACTCAGTGTGTCCGAAGTCTGTTGACTTCAGGGATGCGGTGCAAAGTAAAATATATCCCAAAACTAAGAGCAGGAGTTAAGATGAAAAACAGGAACAATCTCCATAACAGAAGGAATTTGAGTCGTTTTTTGAAATTTTCATCCAAATTAAATAAAAATCCTTACCTTTGCTCCGTATTTTCATTGAAAATCCGACTTCACTATCCTGATTTTACATCAAAATATGTACAAAAGAATATTCGACATCGAGAATCAATTGGACGAAGCCATGTTCCTTTTCGGAGCAAGACAAGTGGGAAAATCCTGATTCCCGACTTATCTTGGTCTCACTTGACCCCATCACCAGACTGTCGGAGGACAAAGAGCTTATCTATGTGACGGACTTTTTCAAGATGTTGTGGAACGGCAGGATTTTCTAATCTGAAAGAAATCCAAAGCATTGCTTCACCCAAAAACCTCGTCAACCCAATCTACAAATTCGTTCTATGGTGCCGCATCGCGCAACAAAAAATGCCATCTTGCCGCCTCCACCCGACAATTTTCGCCGATTCTTGCAACGCTCAGCAATAAACAACGGGAAGCTCAACCCAAAAACGCCGCCACATTCTCGCCAACTGCCACATCAAAAACTCGCCAACTGCCACATCAAGAACTCGCCAACTGCCACATTGAAATTGTTTTATTTGTTGTGTTTCAGTTGTTTATAATCCAAAGGATGGCGTTTTGGTTGTTCCCTTGGGGAGCTTGAAACATTAACCTTCGTTTCTTCTCCGAACCGCCACGACCAAGTCAGATTCTTCCGTCAACAAAGTCCAAGTAATTATCCAGATTGATAACCGTGAAGGTGTGGTCGGGATAACTGCGGGCGAAAGTTTCGGTCAGTTTTGGCTGTTTGGCTGTGCTCCACTTGAACTCGTAGGTGTTCAAGACACCGTCGATGTCCTCCAAATAATCGACTTCCTGTTGCTGCTGGGTTCGCCAAAAATAACTTTTCCCATAAAAAAGGCTATAGGAATTGTGTTATGCATTAATGTGTTATCCTACTACAGGGATACATATTTTCATGATATAACGGAAAAAACTTATAATAATTTTCCATTATAATCGGAAATTATTATCTTTTCATCTTGTTTCTCCTCCGTCCGCGCAGCTTGTCCACCATATTTCACCCTGGTGCCGAGATAATCGGAAAGCATGCTGTGACCATATAATAAAAGCCATCTAACAGTAACATTAGACGGCTTTACGATAGCCAAATAGTTACTTCAGATCAGTTGTTGTTGACGGGAGAACCCATGCCGATGTTGTTTGTCTTCTCGGGGAGGACTTCGGTGGTTTGGTCAAGCACTCGGCCCTTGATGCGAAGCACAACTGTGGGATTGTTGACGGCGTTAGAGGTCACGGTCACCGTCTTGTTGATGATGCCGGGACGGTTGGTGCGGTAGGTCACCTTGATGGCTTCTGACTCGCCTGGCAAAATGGGCTCGTTGGGCCATGAAGGGATGGTGCAGCCGCAACTCGACTTGGGTTTTTGCACCAGCAGCGGTTCCGTGCCCGTGTTGGTGAAACGGAACTCGCATTCGCCGTTGCCATTGAAAGGCACATCGCCATAGTCGTGGACGACTTTTTCAAATTCAATCTTAGCGCCCATCTGTGCTTTTTCGTCTTGCGCCTTGGCCGCTCCTGCCATCAGGAGCATGATGCCAAGCAGATAAATGACTTTCTTCATCTTGTTATGATTTTAGAATTGTGAATAATGTGAATAATTAGTAATCATTGTTATTTGTTTTCATTTATTAAATCTTTTCGCATAGTGTTTGTTTTTGAAATGATGCTGCAAAACTACCGACTTTGTCAAGCGGTTGAACATGCATTCCAAACAATTCCGAGTTATAAAACAATGTAAAACACTGAAAACTAATACAATAGTTTAATACCCATTCCAAACATTTTTTGGAAATAGTCCAAAGTTTTTCACCCTTCCTCCATCTTTTTCCTCCGTCTTCCGCGCAGCTTGTCCACCATATTGACGGTGGTTCCAAGGTAATCCGCTTCCTCTTGCCGCGAAAGTTTGAAATAGGAAAGGATGTAGGACTTTCGCTCGTCCTCGTTCAAGTCGGGGTATTTCTGCTGAAGGGTTGCCATCAGGTCGGGATAGAGTTGGTCGATTACTTCAAGCATGGCTTCCCAATGGGCTTTGTCGCCATAAACGGAGGTCTCCAAATCCTTGAGAAGATTGGCTTTTTTGTTGCTGTTCAGATAATTGTCTAACAACAACATGATACGCTGTTCCTTCATCAAGGCCTCCGAAAGCCGGTCGGCATAGTCCTGCTGGATTTGCTCATGCTCGGCGTGCTTTTGCGCCAAGTCTTTGTTCTGCTGCTTGAAGTGGAACAATTCGGCACTGATTTCGGCCTCGCGTTTGCGCCTCCGTGCCAAACGGATTTGCGAAACCAACAACGCTGCCAAAACCAAAGTCGCTACCAAACTGATGATGACAATGATGCGCTGCTTGATGATGATGTTACGGTTCAATTCGTTCCGCATCACCTCGCTATCGTATTTATGGCTGATAAGTGCAAGATTGTTCTCCTGTTGCTCGATTTCTTTTAGCTTGCTGCCTTCTTCGTACAAACATCCATATTTGCAAGCGGTTTCATAATCGCCGCGCTCTTCGGCATAATCGGACAGGACACCGTAATAAAACCAAGTATCCTCGTTAGGCTCGGTTTGGGACACAAGTTCCTCCAAACGGCTGAAATAATAATCCGCAGAATCCAAGTCGCCAGACTCAGAATAGATATTCCCCATATCGTGATAGTAGTACATGAGCAGATTGCTGTCACCATCCTGGATTGAGGCTTGCCAAAACCAGTTGAGATAATCTGCCGACTTATCGTAATCCCCTGCATTGAAATAAAAGGTATGAAAAGCAGACAAGACATTGCGTTTTGCTTCTGTTGATCCGCTTTGGTCGGCATAGGTCATGGCCTGATCCAGATAATACGCCGCACTATCAAATTGCTTGTGGAACTGATAGAAATCACCCAACTCTCTCAATGCTTCGGCACGGTCGGCATAGTCTTCGCCAAAGCCTTCTGCGGCAGCTTTCAGCAACGAAACAATCTCTTCTTTGTCGGCATAGTAGCCTAAGCATTGTGCAATATGATACTGTGCATGAGCCACTGTCAGCGTTTGATTCGCCATAAGGCCGTAACGCTCCGCCTCTTTGAACAAGCGCATGGCCTCCGCCTTGTTGCCTGAATCCAACTGAATACAAGCGCTTTCCAAGGCATCTTGGGCGATTTGCTTCGCATCGCGCGGCATGGGATGGCAGGCCAACAGCATCAAGCCCAAGAAAAGGGCGAATCCTATGTACAGATTTCGTTTCTGCATTGTGTTTGGCTGCAAAAATAGAACGAATTATTTGGACATGAAAGTTTTTTTTGTTTTGCTGCAAGAGTAATGCTTATTCCACCCTCACCTGATACAGCGCTTTCAAAAAACCTATTCGTGGTTCCTGAATCTCCGCTCCAGTTCCTCCATGCTCGCCATGAGTTCGGCGAAGGTGGGCTTGGGGCCGTAGATCATGGAATCACACATTTTTTGATAGTCTTTGCGCCAATCATCCAAATGCTTTTTAGGGGGAATGAGACGGATTCGACTACGGATATCACCGCTATAATCCACTCCGACAATGGACGTGAACATCTCCCTGTGGTGGCGGATACTTTCCCACAGTTGGTCGTCTTTGATTGCGGCTATTGCGAAATCCTTGTCCATCATCCGATGGAGGTCGTATAGATGTCTTGAACGTCTGTTGGCGGGCAGGGAATTGTGGTCAATGGAAAAGAGTTCGTGAAGAAGAAAAGCCTTTTCCAAAAAGGTCTTTTGGGGTGCGGCGGTAATAACTTTCGCTTGGATGATGTCGGTTTTGATTTGCGGTAATGTTTCCTCAATGATAGACTTTACTTGCAAATCCACCACGGGTTCCATGAGCGACCTTGCCCCGATTTCCAAGACTATCATAGGCTTTAAGTATTCGATGAAGGAAGGCAAAACGGATTGGTAGCGTATGTAAATGTGCCGTGGCTCGGGATAAGTGCCGTCGCCGTCGCCATCGGGCTCAACGGTGAGTTTCAACATATACTGAAGACCATGTTTTTCTATCTGTGACGCAAGGATATTAGCCATTTCTTCTCTTACGAACAGCGACGATGATTTGCGAAGTTTTTTTAGTTGCTTTTTCGTCGGGTTTTCATCCAAACCGAAATAATCATAATTTACAGCCAAGTCGATGTCTTCGGAAAATCTTTCAATCAAGTTGCCGTTTTTGCTCAGCGAAGTTCCGCCTTTGAAAATGATGTGCTTGCTCAAATCGGAGTCGAAAATCAGTTGCAACATAACCGTTACCCAAAAATCCTTTTCAAGGGCTTGTTCGGGCAATCCCATCAGGTTTTTGCATTGCGACAAAACGAAACGCTTCTGTGCTTCAGTGAGTTGTAGGTAATTGTTCATGCAATTCGGTTATTAAGTTCCTAATCCATAGTGGCATTAATTTCAAGTCGTGAGTCGAAAATGGTTCTGGGTGTTTCATTAGCACTCGTTTTAATTGGGCTTTGTGCTCTTCGGTCACGTTGTCGGCCCCCATTTCCCTCAAGGCCGTGGTAATCAGCATGGCTAATTTGTCGATGAAGGCCAGTTTTTTTGGAGCCGCGTGACGGAAAAGTATGCCTCTCCCGTTTTTGACGATTACTTTTCGGTTGCTGCCATCAGTCAGATACACCACGTTCATCGGCACTTGTGTTGACAAGCCTAACAGGTTCTGTGCCAATGCTCCAGCAGGAAAAATCCTGACTTTGTCGCGCTTGGCGATGACTTGGGCAATGTCTTCAAAAGTTGGATACAATATGCCTAATCCCAGTTTCTTATCTTCTTTTGGGTAACAATATATGCCGTGACAAATATGCAACAGCACGCCTTTTCGCGCCATTCGGCTTAGTGCTTTTTGTACCGTATCAGGGTCGGCATAGTGAGCGTATTCTTCCGTTGAAAACACCGTACCCTTGCCGCGTTTTTTTAACGATGTAAGTATTTTATTATCAATTGAATCATTCATTATTTTTGCTGTTTTTTGTCGGTTTTATATCAAAAAATTCCGACAGCAAAAATACATTATTTTCGCGACAAAACAAGCCTTTGTTGCCATTTTTTCTATTCCACCCTCACCTGATACAGCGCTTTCCGCTTGTTAATCCCCGTCGGGTAGATGAAATACAAAACGCCGTCGTGGATGCGCAGGTTTATTAATGAAAAATTCATGGTAGATTAATGGTAATTATATGTTGAAAAAAACTATTTTTGCCCATCAAAACAACACCCATGACCGCTTTCGATTTCTTCAACATCCTTCGCTCCATCCCGAAGACCTTGCGCTTCAACCTGCACTATTTTCCGCTGAAGACGGCCCTGAAGCTGCCCGTCGTCGTGTCGCACCGCACTTATTTGCGCGAGTTGCACGGCAAGGTCACACTGCCCGAAGAAGTGGAAACGGCAATGGTGAAAATCGGCTTCGGCGACGTGGGCCACTACGACCGCAAACGCTCGCGCACCATCTGGCAGGTGAGCGGCACGGTCGCCTTCGGCGGCAAGGCGAGCATCGGCCACGGCTCCAAAATCTCCGTGCGCGGCTACTTGTTTTTTGGCGAGGGTTTCAACATGACGGCGGAGAGCACCATCGTCTGCGCCAAGGAGATCCGCTTCGGGCGCGACTGCCTGCTGAGTTGGGACATCCTCGTGATGGACACCGACGAGCATCCGTTGTTTGACTTAAGACGTGAGACTATAGGACGCGAGACGCGAGACGCTGGCTCTGTCTTGTGTCCCGAAGTCCCGTGTCCCGAAGTCCCGTGTCCCGAAGTCCCGTGTCCCGAAATCCCGCGTCCCGAAGTCCCGTGTCCCGAAGTCCCGTGTCCCGTGTCTAATAAGGAAGACAAGCGTATTAATCCCGACAAGCCCATCCTCGTGGGCGACCATGTGTGGATTGGCTGCAAGTGTGTGTTGCTGAAAGGCGCGGAAGTGCCGAGCGACACGGTCGTGGCGGCGTGTACGCTGCTGACCTCATCCTTCGCGGGCACGCATCAGGTGATTGGCGGCAACCCACCTTCCGTCCTCAAGCGCGACATCGATTGGGAACACTGATATGGAATCGCTTCGCGAGAAATCTTTCAAAATCTATTTCAAAAATCTTTCAAAAATCAATTTATCAGGCTTGTAGGGCTGTCACATTGTGGCAGCCGCATCGTAAAACCCAATTTGCGGCTGCCGTGGTACGACAGCCCTACAACATGCCATTGTGGTCAAACGGTATTTTGAATGATTTAATGGCGATTTTTGACAGATTTCTGCCCTTTAGGGCATCCCATTCATAAACCCTCTATGACTTGGCAGAGCTTCTCGAAGATTTCCGGGATTTCGCCCACGCCGTTCACCGCGTGCAGGTTGCCCTTGGCGGCGTAGAAGTCCGTCACGGGGTGCGTCTTCTCGTAGTATTCCTCAAAACGGTGCTTGATGGACTGGAGGTTGTCGTCGGCGCGACCGCTGGTCTTGCCGCGCTCCAACATCCGCTCGATGAGCAATTCCTCGGGTACTTCAAGGCTCAAGACACCGCTCAGCGGCATGTCGAACTTCGCCAAAAGCTCGTCGAGGATTTCGGCTTGGCGCACCGTGCGCGGATAGCCGTCGAAGAGGAAACCGGCCGAGTCGCGGTTGTCGGAGAGTTTTTTCTCGATGATCTTGGCCACGATTTCGTCGGAGACGAGGCCGCCTTTGCCGATGATTTCCTTCACTTGCAAGCCTAATTCGCTTTCGGCGGCGATTTCCTCGCGCAGGATCTCGCCTGTCGAGATGTAGGTCAAGTGGTATTTTTCGCGCAGGAACTGCGACTGGGTTCCTTTGCCAGCCCCCGGAGGGCCAAAGAGGATGATGTTGAGCATGGTATGTTGTGTTTTTTTATTTATTTGGCCATTGGCTGCTGGCTATTGGCCGTTGGCGGCTTCCACCGAGGTATGAAGTTGTTTCTTCTTTCATGAAGCTGCCAAAAGCCAGAGGCCAGAAGCCAGAGGCTGTTTATTCAATGATTTTATAAATGTCGGGCAGGTTTCTCCCTTGTTGCTCATAGTCAAGGCCGTAGCCCACGATGAACTCGTTGCCGATGTCCATGCCCTTGTAGTCGATGGGATAGGTGTATCGGAAGTTGTCGGGCTTGAAGAACAGCGTGGCGATGCGCACGTCAGCGGCCTTCAGGTCGCGGAGCTTCTGGGTGGTGTAGCGCATGGTGTGGCCCGTATCGACGATGTCCTCCACGATGACCACGTGCCGACCGTCCAACGAATGGTCGAGTCCGATGAGCTCGCGGATGACGTTGGTGCTTTCCGTGCCCGAATAGGAGGTGAGTTTCACGAAGCTGATCTCGCAGGGGATGGTCAGCCGCTTGAACAGCTCGGAGGCGAACATGAAGGCCCCGTTGAGCACCACGAGAAACAGCGGGTTCATGCCGTCCAAGTCGCGGTTGATTTGGTCGGCCACGCTTTGGATGTTGGCCTCGATTTTTTCTTGGGGGATATACAGCCCAAATTCCTTGTCTAAGACTTTTACTGTTTTCATTTTCAGAGGATTGAAGGTTTTCAGCCATTGTGTGTTAGGCGACACAAATATACAAAATGAAATTGTTGGTGGGCGCGAAGCCGAAAAAAAACTATTTTTGCCGATAGAGAAGCGTGACCACGAGGACGCTTGTAACCCTTTTGCCGTCATTGCGGGCTTGACCCGCAATCTCCCGAGCGAAAAAGGATTCGTCTTCACGTTTGGGAGATGGCGGATGTTCCTCCGCCATGACGACAAAGGCTCAGGGGGTGTCATCCTTGGTCTCGTGTCAAACAACAATTAACATACTATGAATCCAATTATTAGCATCATCATGGGAAGCACCTCCGATCTTCCCGTTCTCGAAAAAGCCGCCCAGTTCTTCGACGAGATGGAGATCCCGTTTGAGATGAACGCCCTCAGTGCGCACCGCACGCCGCAAGAAGTCGAACATTTTGCCCGCGAAGCGCAAGGCCGTGGCATCAAAGTGATCATTGCCGCTGCGGGCATGGCCGCCGCCTTGCCGGGCGTGATTGCCGCCAACACGACCTTGCCCGTCATCGGCGTGCCCGTGAAGGGGATGCTCGACGGCTTGGACGCCATGCTGTCCATCATCCAGATGCCTCCCGGCATTCCCGTGGCCACGGTGGGCGTCAACGGCGCTTTGAACGCCGCCATCCTCGCCACCGAGATGTTGGCCCTCAGCGATGCAGAAGTGGCCGCAAAGGTTGCGAGTTACAAAGAGAATTTGAAGAACAAAATCACCAAGGCGAATGCGGATTTGAAAGAGGTGAAATATCAGTTCAAGACCAACTAATCGTCGTTTCCAGTGAACACGATTTGGCTTAGCTGTCGCTTGTCGAACACCCGATTGGCCATGTCAATGATGTCATTCGCCGTCACGGCTTCCACCTTGCGGATGATGTCGTCCATGTATTCGAAAGGCTCGCCCATGAGGAGCGAGCGGGTCGTGCTCAGCAGTTCGTTCATCCCTTGTTCGTAGCTCAAGGCCACCTGCCCGATGAGCTGTTGTTTGGCATGTTGCAGTTGCAAGGTGCCTAATTTCTGTTGGCATAGCTTGTCCAATTCCTTGTGTACCAGTTCAATAGCTTTCTCTAACGAGTCGGGATCGACGCCCATATAGACGCTGATGAGGCCGACGTCGCTGTAGGCCGTGTATTGCGACTCGATGCTGTAGGCGAAGCCGTATTTCTCGCGGATGTTCAAGCCGAGGCGCGAACTCATGGCCGGTCCGCCCAAGATGTTGTTGAGCATCACGATGGGCATTCGCAGCGGACTGCTGAACTCAGGTGCCAAGCCGCCTATCATGCAGTGGCTCAGGTGGTTGTTGCGCTTCATGGTGCGGTTTTCGGGCTTGTAGCTTCCAAAAGCCTCGCGTTTCCTATTAATAATGTGTGCGGGCTGCCCGCCGAAATACCGCATCGCCAACTTTTCAAGTTCCTTGAAGCTGATGTCGCCCACCGAGGCCAATACCATCTGGTCGGTGCTGTAGTTTTGGGCCATGAAGTCGAGGATGTCGTGCCGTTGGAAGCCTTTTACCAACGCGGTGGTTCCCAAGATGTTGCGCGACAGCGGATGCCCTTTGAAGACCATCTCCTCAAAGAGGTCGTAGATCTCGTCGGAGGGCGAGTCCAAGTAGGAGTTGATTTCGTCGAGGATGACTTCCTTCTCCTTGGCCAATTCGTTTTCGGGGAAGATGGAGTGGAAGGCGATGTCGGCGAAGAGGTCGAGTGCGCGTTTGTAGTGCTGTTTGAGGAACGAGGCCTGGATGCAGGTCTCCTCCTTGGTGGTGAAGGCGTTGAGGTCGCCGCCCACATTGTCGAGGCAGCTAAGGATGTGGTAGGCCTTGCGGCTCTGCGTGCCTTTGAAGATGGTGTGCTCCACGAAGTGGGCGAGGCCGTTTTGGTGGGCTTGCTCGTCGCGGGTGCCGGTCTCCACCATGAGTACCAAATGGGCGATTTCGCCCTGTTTCTCCTTGTGTATCAGCCTGATGCCGTTGGGAAGGACGGCTTCGTTGTATCGATTGTCCATATTGCCGAAAAAATTGGGCTGCAAAGATACGACAAACCGAAAACATTCTTAAATTTGCACCTTTTAAAATTCAAATCTTAAACCAATGAAAAAAGTTTTCTTTCTTTTTCTGCTGGCCGTCCTTAGCATAGGAGGATTCGCCCAATGTGTCATCGACCCTTGTCTTTCCGAAGAGATGAACCGTCGCAATGATGACGAGAAAATCGACGTCATCGTCATCATGAATTCCCAATACGACCGTGCGCAACTCAACCGCCGTGCCGACTATTTTGCCTCCCGAGCCGAGCGCCGCGAGTTCGTGGTCAACGAGCTGAAGACGTTTGCCGAGGCTTCGCAGTACGACTTGCGTAACGCCCTCGCCGAGATGGAACGCAACGGCATGGTCACCGAGCCGCGCATCCTATGGATGGCCAACGCCCTCAACTTTTCGGCCGACAAGGCTGCCATTGCCGACTTGGCCCGCCGTAGCGACATCGCGCTGATTGGCTACGACATGGAACACAACTGGATTCCCGAGAACGAGGCTCCGCGTCAGGCTGCAGGCACGCGCGAAATCACGCCTAACGTCCTCCAAGTGAACGCCAACCAGGTGTGGGACTTGGGCTATACAGGCGTGGGCGTCGTGGTGGCTGTCATCGATACAGGTGTCAACTACAACCATGTCGATTTGGCCGACCACCTCTGGGACGGCGGCGAGGAGTTTCCGCATCACGGCTATGATGTTTATAACAACGACAACGATCCCATCGACGACATGGGCCACGGCTCGCACTGCGCTGGCACGGTGTGTGGCGATGGTACGGGCGGCTCGCAAACGGGCATGGCTCCCGATGCCACGCTGATGTGCGTCAAGTGCTTGAACGCCAACGGAGGCGGTGGCGCTTCGCCCATTGCAGCCGGCATCCAGTGGGCCGTTGAGCACGGTTGCGACATGTTCAGCATGTCGTTGGGTATCGCCAATTCGAGCGTTACCGAGCGCACCTTGCTACGCAACATGTGCGTGGCCGCCCTCGACGCGGGCGTGGTGGCGGCCATCGCTGCCGGCAATGAAGGCAACAGCCAAGGCCAATATCCCATCCCGAACAATGTGCGTGTGCCAGGGAGCTGCCCTCCGCCTTATTTGGACGACTACCAAAACGCCAACCCGGGCGAGTTGAGTTGCTCCGTCTGCGTCGGTGCCGTCGATTACAACGACAATGCCGCTTATTTCACCTCGCGCGGCCCCGTCACTTGGACGAACACCTCGTTTGGCGACTATCCCTACAATCCGGGCATCGGACTCATCCGTCCCGACGTGTGCGCCCCGGGCGTGGAGATCAAGTCGTTGAACTATGCCAACAACTACGGCTATACGAACATGAGCGGCACGTCGATGGCCACGCCTTGCGTGGCAGGTTGCATGGCCTTGTTGCTGAGCAAGAACATCGACCTGACGCCTGAAGAAGTGTGCCGCATCCTCGAAGAGACGGCGCATCCGTTGGCGCCGGGCAAGAGCAACATCTACGGCTTTGGCCGCGTCGATGTGCTGGCCGCCATCGAGGAGGTGCATGTGGGTGCCATGGTCGTGAACAACGCCCTCGTCAACGACCCCTTGGGCAACAACGACCACAAGCTCAACCCCGGTGAGACGGTCTCCCTCGGCCTCGACCTGACCAACATCACCGAGGAAGCCGTCAACGGCGCCCGAATAGAGCTGGTGACCACCGACGAGCATGTCACCATACTGAACGGCACGGCCCAGTTGCCGAACTTCACGCCACAGCAGAATATGGTGGTGGAAGACCTCTTTGCCATCAGCGTCGATGACGAGGTGACGGCCAAGCAGAAAATCAAGTTCTGCGTCGAGGTGTATGTTGACGACGAGCTGTCGGGCAAGCAGTATTTCAACGTCGTCGTGTATGACTATCAGCTGCAATATGGCGCCATTGTCGTCTTGAACGACGACGACGACAACGGCCTCCTCAACCCAGGCGAGACTGCCGACTTGCGGGTTTATGTTGACAACGTGGGTAACGAAATGGCCCAGGCCTTGGTCGGCACGTTGGCGACGGATTATGGCCTCGTGACGTTGAACGAAGTCGAGAAGCCTTACGGAACGGTGGGCGCCGAGTTGTCGGGCTATGCCGAATTCAACCTCACCCTCGACGCCTCGGCTCCCGATGATTTCATGGTACCCTTCACCCTCGACCTCGTGGATGCCGACGGTCGCCTCTCAACGCTGACATTCACCTACAAGAACGCCTGCGATGTGCTGTTCGTCTTGAACGATTCCTATGGCGACGGTTGGAACAACGCCTACCTCGCGGTGGAATATAGCGACGGCACGCCTTCCGAACACATGACCATCAATAGCGGCAGCTCAATCACCTATACGCGAGAGCTGGCTTCAAGCTCGACGGTCACCATGACATGGCACAGCGGCAACTGGGACAGCGAATGCAGCTTCCAGGTCACTTATGCCGACGGCACGGTCATCTTCGAGAACCAAGGTGGATTCACGGGCACTCGGACGTTCGATGTGAATTGCGCCGGCGGCAGCGGCATTCCTGAGTTCTGTGCTTCAATCGAAAACCTCACCTATGTGGTTGACGGTCACGATGTCATCCTCTCGTGGGACGCGCCTGCCGATGCCAATCCCGTTGGCTATGAGGTGTATAGGGAAACCGTGCTGCTTGGAACCATCACCGGCCTCGGCTTGACCGATGCCGACGTGGAAGAAGGACTCTATAGCTATTGCGTCTATGCCGTTTACGACGACTGCCAAAGCGAATACGTCTGCGAAATCGTAGAGGTCACCTCTTGCACAAGTGTGCTGAACCTCGACTATACCTTGAACGACGACCTGCAGCTCACCTTGACTTGGGAAGCTCCTGAGGCGACTGCGGGATTCGTTGAATATCAGGTGTATATGGACGATGAGCTGATGGTTTCGACACAAGAACTGAGTTGTGCCTTCACCGTCACGACGGGCGAACACGATGTGAATGTGAAAGCCGTCTTCGACGAGTGCGACAAAGACGCCCACATTCTGGTGTGCGTCGTCGGCGCGGTCGAGAATATGCATTATGTGGCCGCTGGCAACCATGCCGACGTGGTTTGGGATGCGCTCGAAGGCGCAAGCCAATATGAGGTGTATCTCAATGGTGAATTGGCCGCCACGGTTGACGAAACCTACTTCGAAGCCGAACTTGCAAACGGCCTGACCACCGTCGCGGTGAAACCCGTCGCCGACGGTTGCTACGTCATTGAGAGCAGCATCGAGATCTGCTACATCAATTCGGTCGAAAACCTGCAATTCGTCTCGATGGACGACAACGGTATGTTGCATTTCACTTGGGATGCTGTCGAAAATGCTGATTATTATTCTGTTACGGTCAACGGCACTACCGAGCAAGTTACCGATACCGAGTTCGCTGCCATGGGCGAAATTGGCTCCAACAACATTTGCGTGACGGCACGTTCCGTCTATGGCTGTGCGTCGGAAGTCGCCTGCTTGTCGGGCATCACTGTTTGCCCGCCCGTCGATGGCTTCGACTATTCCTTCAACGGTAACGAAGTGACCGTTACGTGGAACGGCGAGGGCATTGACCACAACGAGGTCGTTTTGGACGGCGAGAGCCAAATCGTCAATGAAAACCGTTTGGTGGCTCAGGTCGAAAACGGAACGCATACCATCAAGGTGACGCCTACTTACTATGAGGAATGTTGGGCGACCTTTAGCGCTACCTTCGATTTCGAGGTCACCAACATCGCCCCCGAAATCCAAGTCACCGACGTGCATGAAGGCTGGATGACCACGGCTTGGAATGCCGTTGACGGCGCCTTGGCCTACAACCTCTATCGCGATGACGAACCAATCGCCGAAGGACTTACGGAGCTGACTTACACGGACACTGAAATGGCCATCGACGCAGTGCATTGCTTCGCGGTGCAGTCGGTGTTTGCGAATGGCGTCTCCGACCGCTCTGAGGCCGCTTGCGCCAACTATTTCCAGGGCTTTGGCGAGAACGAAGGCTTGGTGAAGCTCTTCCCCAACCCGACTTCCGACAAGGTCACCGTAGCGTGCGCCGGCATGACGCAAATCGCCCTTTACTCCATCGATGGCCGACTTGTCGAAAGCATGGAAGTACACGACACTTGCCAGATCGACCTTCTCGAAAGCGGCGTTTATGTGCTCCGCATCGTGAGAGGTGACGAAGTGCTGGTCCGCAGGATCGTCAAGCGGTAAGCTGTCGCCTCGGTTTTCCCTGACCCCATCCGATGGGGTCAGGGAAAACATTTACGGCTGCGTTCCATACTAAAGACGACTTTTTTCCGTTCAGAATCAAAACCGAACCTTATGCGCAAAACCATTCTATCCTTATTGCTCTGCCTCGGGTTTTCCCTTGGCACATTGGCCCAAACGCCGAGAGACATCACGAAAGAGACCATTCCCGTGGCCATGTTCCAGGTCACTTATGCCTTCCATCTTCCCGCCATGGAGACCAAGGCCCGCTTTGGCGTGAGCAACACCATCGGGGGCAGCTTCGTTTACAAGACGGAAGGAAACTGGTTGCTGACGGCCAACGGCAACTTCATCTTTGGCAAAAAGGTGAAAGGCGACCGGATCGACATTTTCGGCGAAGGCATCACAACCTCGTTTGGCGAAATCACGGGCGGCGGTGGCACCTACGCCACTTTCTCCATCAACCAGCGCGGGATGCACCTTCAGGCCGAAGCCGGAAAGCTGTTCCCGTTTGGGCCGAATCCCAACAGCGGATGGTTTGTGCAAGCCGGTGCCGGTTACCTCACCAATCGCATCCATATCGAATACGACAACAACGCCTACAACACACCTTATGTCGTCGAGGATGACTACGAATACGGCTACGACCGGATGCGTGGCGGCCCTGCCCTGCATCTTGAGACGGGTTACCTGCTGCTCAGCGACAGCCGTTTGCTGAACCTCTCCGTCTCGCTTGAGCTGACGTATGCACGCACCAAGGATTTGCGCGACTACGATTTCCGCGTGTTCTATCCTCGCGACGAAGCGGGCAACATCATCGGCGAGATGGCTCCCGTCGGATATACCGACCCGCACCAACGCTACAACGATCTGTATTATGGCATTCGCGTCAGTTGGAACATCCCGACCTATCAGCGCCAACCAGAGAAATATTATTACAACTAAACAAGCATCATCCGCGTCAAACAGTGCGTTTCCTTTACACATCGGCAGTGCGCCTCTATGCGTTGGGCGTGGGCGTCGCGGCGGCTTTCGGCAACGCCAAGGCCAAGCTGTGGCTGCAAGGCCGACAACGGCAGAAGGCGGAAATCGCACGGCAAGCCGATGTCAACGAAGAATGGATTTGGCTCCACGCGGCTTCGTTGGGCGAGTTCGAGCAAGGCCGTCCCGTCATCGAGGCGCTGAAAGACACGTTCCCCCAATACAAGATCCTGCTCTCGTTCTTCTCGCCTTCGGGCTTTGAGATCCGCAAAGACTATCCCTTGGCCGACGAGGTGCTGTATCTGCCCACCGATACGCCGCGCCACGCTTCCTTGTGGCTCGGCCACCACCATTTCGTGGCGGCGTTTTTCATCAAATACGAGTTTTGGTTCAACTACATGGCGGCCTTGAAACGACAAGGGATTCCGCTGTTCTACGTCTCCCTGATCCTCGACCGGAACTCGTTTTTCTTCAAGCCGTTTGGGGCGTGGTTTCGCAAGCAGCTGCGTTGCGTGAGCCATTTCTTCGTGCAGGACGAAACGACGGCCCGCCTGCTAAACGACATCCGTCTCGACAACGTCACCGTCAGCGGCGACACCCGTTTCGACCGCGTGGCGGCCATTGCGCGGCAAGCCCGGCCTTTCCCTGAAATCGAGCGTTTTGTCGGGGCGCGACAATGCTTCATTGCGGGCAGCACCTGGCCTCCCGACGAGAAGCTGATTGCGGGTTTTCTCCCGAAAATGCCTGAGGATTATGCGCTTATACTCGCGCCTCACGATGTTTCGGATGCCCATATCGCACAAATCAGGCTTCTGTTTCCACAAGCGCGGCTGTATTCCGAATTGGACCGTAACGAGTCTTCAAAAGTATTGGTTATCAACAAGATAGGCATTCTTTCGCAATTATACCAATATGCGCGTTTCGTGTATGTCGGCGGCGGCTTCGGGGCGAACATCCACAACATCCAAGAACCGGTCACTTTTGGCTGCCCCGTTGTCTTCGGGCCGCGACACACCTCCTTCAAGGAAGCGGTCGATTTGGTGCGTCGGGGCGGTGCCTTCAGCGTGTGCGGCCAGTCGGATTTCGACGACATCATGAATAAGCTCGTGAGCGACAACGACTTCCGCGACACCGCCTCGGCGATATGCCTCGACTATCTGAACTCCCAGCTCGGAGCCACCGAAATCATCATGGAAAAGGTGCAACAGCTCCTTTTTCATGCCTAAAATCCGGTCTTTTAAAGAAAAAAAGCAACTTTTCTTTGTTTTATTGATTTTAATATCTAATTTTGAAGTCCGAATCTGCGCTGGTTTTCAACGCATAAAAAACTATGGCCATGTCAGACAATTACGCTTCCAAAACGCTTCGTGTTGGGTTGACCCACGGCGACATCAACGGCATCAGTTACGAAATCATCTTGAAAGCCTTCAGCGATTCACGGATGCTGGGCATGATGACTCCTGTCCTTTACGGACAATCGAAGGCACTGTCGTATTACAAGAAGAACTTCGGGTTGGACGATTTCAACTATTCCCTGACCCGCGACGCCCGACAGTCGTGGAACCAAAAGTTCAACATTCTCAACATCGTTGACCAAGAGCTGAAAATCGACCCGGGGAAGCCTTCTTCCGTTTCGGCTGAGATGGCGATGCTTTCGTTCAAGAAGGCTGCCGCGGACTTGCGCGATGGCTATGTGGATGCCGTGGTCATGGCTCCGGCTTTGCCTGCCATCGAAAAAAGCAACATCGACTATCTGCTTTCCTTCTATAGGGAGGCCGACGTGATGCGCATCATGGTGAACGACTGGCTGCGGGTGGGGCTCGCCACCGGCGATGTCCCGCTGCGCGACGCGGTTTCGCAATTGGATGCCGGTCGGATTGGCCGCAAGTTGGTCACGTTCTCCAAGGCGTTGAAGTCCGACTTCAACCTGACTTCGCCGAAGATTGCCGTGTTGGGCCTCGACCCTCATTCCGGCGAGACCAACGAGAAGGACATGGTGGCCACGGCGGTCAAAGAGGCACGCGAGAAAGGCGTCTTCGCCTTTGGGCCTTTTACGGTCGGGCGGTTTTTCGGAACGGACTTGTGGAAGAAATACGATGCGGTCATGGCGTTGCATTACGAACAGGCCGTCCTGCCGCTCAAGCTGTTTTCCTCGTCGGGTTGCGCTTCTTATTGGGCAGGCTTGCCCGTGGTGTGCGCGGCGCCGTTGCAAGGCCCCGGGTTTGAGATGGCCAACGCCAACCAGTCCGAGCCCGACGATTACCGGAAGGCACTCTATTTGGCCATGGATGTGGCCAACATGAAAAAAGGAGGCTGAGGCCTCCTTTTTTCATGCAATGTGTTCAAGTGAGCTTATTTCACGACGAACTTCTGCGAAGCAGTGCCGGCGTTGATGAAATACACGCCAGCGTTCAGGCCGCTGAGGTCAACAGTGTTGAGTCCGACAAAGCCCTTGAAGCTCTTGACGGCTTGACCCATCGTGTTGTAGATCACCACTTCTTCGTCTTGGTTCAGGGTGATGTTGAGGGTCTCGGAAGCCGGGTTGGGGTAGAGGGTCATGGTCGTGTTCTTGGCCACGACGGTTTCCTCGACGGCATCGTAGCCGAACAGGTCGTTCAGGTCGAAGGTCATGCCTTGGTAGTAGTTGTCGTAGGGGTCGGTGTCGCCGCCGCTACCGATGATGTAGGTGTCGGTTTCGGCATCCATCTGGCAGGCAATCACCAATTGGTTGTTGGTGATGGCAGCCTGAGGATAGACGCACTCCGAGTATTGGTACATGAAGGTGGCCGTGAGCTGGTGCATGGGCGTCCAGGTGGCGCCGTTGTCGAGCGAAGCGCGGGTGAAGAGCTTGAAGAAGTGGTTGCTGCTACCGTCGATGGTGTTCTCGTCCATGGCAATCCACAAGGCGACGAGCAGGTCTTGGTTGGGCGTGGTCATCAGCACAGGCATGGCGCAGATGCCGCAGTTGTAGCTGCCGTGCAAGGTGAAGTCTTCGATGTTGAACTCGTTGACGTTGTAGGGGTCTTCGGGTTGGCCGTAGCTATCCAACGGGGGGAGGTAGCCGATGTATTCGTCCCACATCTCGTGGGTGGCATTGCTCCAATACCACAGAGAGGAATAGATGTCTTGGTAGAGATAAGCGGAGTCCATGATGAAGGCTTGTCCGTTGACGGGAGGCATCGGGTTGGTGGGGTCGGCGCCGTAGGTGGGGCCGTCGCCCTTGTAAGGCATCTCGCTATTCCAGTAACCGACACCGCCAACGCCAGGATAGTAGCTCGTGGAGGAAGCATCGCCCGTGGCGCCGCCAAACTCGTAGGCCACGTGCAGCTTGCCGTCGTTGCCCCAAAGGGCCGAGCTCCAGCGAGGATACATGTAGCCGAGGCCGTCGCTGCCAAAGTCAACGTCGATGCCGGGGTGGTGGTAGTAAACCGTCCTTTCCCAAGTGTTGCCTTCGTCGTGCGAAGTCAGCACAGCGCCGTCGCCACGACGGGTGTTCACCACGATGCTGAGATCGTTGCCGCCATTGTTCTCCATGAAGTAGGCGTCTTGGCCCGAGCCGTAGGTGGGGGCGTAGTCGCGGCCAAGGTAGTCGATGGTCAGGTACTCTTCCCAGGTCTGGCCGCCGTCCATCGAACGGAAGTAGAAGAACGGGTTGCTTTGGTCGTTGATGGTCTGGTTGAGGGCGGTGACGAGGATGTGGATGTGGTCGTGGTTCTCACCGGTGCACATCACGGCAGGGAAGTGCGGGTTGTATTCGGTTTGGCTGCCGGGAAGCACATAGACGGGGGCCAAGTCGCCCGAAGGCAGGTTGTCCTTGTCTTCGATGATGTAAACCTCGCAGGTGAAGGTGCTGGGGTTGCGCGAAACCACGATGACGCCGTTCTCGCCATATCGGGCGGCGCAGCCGAAGCCGGTCTTGTGGTCTTCCACCTTGCCGACCGAGGTCCACCACTCGTCGGTGGTCGGGTTGTAGATGGCGACGTTGGTGCCGCGGTCCGAATAGCTGTCATCCGTGGCGATGGTGTAGGAGAAGCCCACGCAACCGTCGGGGAAGGTCATGGTCCAGTTCTTGGAGGCCGTGTTGGTCTGCCAGTCGTAGGTAGTGTAGTCCAAGTCGGCTTCGCTTCTCGTCATGTTCGGGAAACTGCCGACGTTTTCAAAGCTTTCCTCACCCGTGACGACTTGTTCCTGGGCGATGGTTTTCAAGACGTCTTTGCTCGACATCTTCTTCACTTGTGCGGAACCGGCAAGGGCTACCGACAAGACTAATGCTAAAGTAAACAACTTTTTCATTTTGAAATTGGTTTGGTTAATAATGATATTGGTTTGTGGTTAAGTTCTTGTTCGTTTCAAACGGCAAAGATACTATATTTTTTCGATGGAGTTGCATTTTTGGGCTATTTTTCTGCCGACACGAAAAAAAAAGGAGACCCGAAGGCCTCCTTCTTTCAAAGCGGGTTCAAGTGAGCTTACTTCACGATGAACTTCTGCGTGTCGGAACCGGCGGAGATGAAATACACACCGGCGTTCAAGCCGCTGAGGTCAACGACATTGGCGCCAACTTGGCCTTCCATGTTGCGGACGGCTTGGCCCATGATGTTGTAAACCACGACCTTGGCACCCTTGCTGAGGGTGACGTTGAGTTGGTCAACGGCAGGGTTGGGATAGATGCTCATGTGAACGTTGTTGTTCTGCACTTCCGGAACGCCGACGGTAGGTCCGAACAGCTCGGTCAGGTCGAAGGTGAGGCCTTGGTAGTAGTTGTCAGTACCATCGGCGTCGTCACCCATGACGTAGGTGCCGGTCTCGGCATCCATCTGGCTGGCAATGATGAGGGTGTTGCCAACGATGGCGGCCTGGTTGTAAACGCATTCTGAGTATTGGTACATGAAGCTGTTGGTGATGTGCTTCATGGTGGTCCAAGTCATGCCACCGTCGCCCGAATAGGAGGCAAAGAGCTTGAAGAAGTGGTTGCCGTTGCCGTCCTTGTTGTTCTCGTCCATGGCGCTCCAAACGGCCACAAGGTCGCTGTCGGCACCCGGAACCTTGCAAAGCACGGGGAACGCAACGCAACCGCAGTTGTAGCTGCCGTGCAAGCTACGGTCTTCGATGTTGAATTCCTGTGCATCGTCCCAGCTTTCCCATTCGCCGCCATCGGTAAGGGCGGGCAGGTAGCCGATGTATTCAGGAAGCATGCCATCTACGTGCGTGCCATCGCTGAAGGGCGGCCATGAGGAATAGATGTCTTGGTAGAGATAGGCGGTGTCCATCATGAAGGGCTGGCCTTCGACAGGGGCATTGGCATTGTTGGGGTCGTAGCCGTATTGGGCATACTCCGAGCTTCTGTAAGGCATGTCTTCGCTCCAGAAGGAGACGCCGCCGATGCCGGGATAGTAGCTGCCCGAACCCGGGTCGCCAGTGCAGCCGTTGAACTCATAGAGGACGTTCAGCTTGTAGTCTTGCGTCCATACCACAGAGGCCCAACGAGGATAGAGGAAGGCGCCGCTGAAGGAAGCGTTGATGCCGGCGTGTTGGTAGAACACTTTTCTTTCCCAGGTCTCACCATCGTCGAAGCTATAGACGACCATGCCATCGCTCCAGGCGTTGTTGACGACGAAAGCCAAGCAGTTGTCTTCGGTGGTCTCCAAGAAGTAGCAGATGTTGCTGCCCCAGTCGGAGACATAGTCCTCGGAGAGGTAGGGGATGACCACGTTTTCCTTATCCCAGGTCTGGCCGCAGTCTCTTGTACGATAGTAGTAAACCGGTTGACCGTCTTCGCTGTAGGCGGTGGCGAGAACGTGGATGATGTCACGGTTGGGGCCGGAGGTCATCACGACGGGCCATGTCGGCTCCTTGCTGTTTTCGAGCTTGGGCAGGGTGATGGCGCAGCCTTCGGTGATGTTGTCCTTGTCCTCGATGAGGTAGATGCCGCATTCAGTGGAGGTGTGGGCGGCGACGACCAAGCCGTTGAGTCCGTACTGGGCGATGCAGCCGAAGCCGGTCTTTTCCGTCTCGACGCGGCCACCGCTGGGAATCCACTCGTCGTTCACGGCGTCGTAGGTGCCGATGCCGGTGCCACGGTCACTGAAGATGTCGTCACCAGCGACGGTGTAGGCGAAGTTGACCTTGCCGTCGGGCCAAACGTGCGTCCACGTGCGGGAAGCGGCGTTGGTCTGCCAGTCGTAGTAGCTGTAGTCGAGGTCACCCTCGCTTCTGGTCATGTTCGGCTCGCTCTGGACGTAGTTCAAAGCTTCCGTTTCCATTCTGGGAGCTTGTTGCATGGTGGCAACTTTCTGGTCTTTTGATGAATAGACCTTCTTCACTTGCGAGTAACCGGCCACGGTCACCAACAAGACTAATGCTAAAGTAAATAACTTTTTCATTTTTAATGAGTTTGGTTAATAATTAAGTGTTTGTTTGGATGTCTTTGTTTCTTTTTTGCTCCGTTTTTCGGAGGGTTACACGGGGCAAAGATAGAACTTTTTTCTTAGGCGAGCAATTTTTTTGCGTATTTTTTGCATAAAAAAAGGAGACCCGAGGGCCTCCTTTTTGTGTGTTGGGTCGCGAAGCGGTTACTTCACAATGAACTTCATCGTGTTCTCGAAGCCGTTGGCCTTCACGGTGACGAAGTAGATGCCACTGTTGAGGTCGCTGGTGTTGATGCTCGGGGTGTTGATGCCCGTGTTCACGTTGACGTTCTTTTCCATCACCTTCTGGCCCATGAGGTTGAACACGCTGATGTTCATCTCGGAGCTTTGCGAGGCGTTCACTTCGATGAACAGCTCGTTGCTGACGGGGTTGGGATACACGCGGGTGGTGGTCATCGGGTTGACGGCTTCGTGGTTATCGACGCTCCAGCCAGCGAGGTCGGGGACGATCTTCACGCCGTAGATGTAGTTCTCGGTGAGGACGCCGCCGTTGCTGTTCGGGTAGCTGTCGCTGATGTCGAGGTAGAGGCCTTGGGCGTCGTCGCCGGAGTAGCTCACCCAGAAAGCGCCGTCGTAGGCCTTGGGGGCGGTCCAAACAGGATACTGCTCTTCGTATTCATGGACGAAGCCTTCGCTCAGGTTGTAGGCCTCGTCGAACCAAGTGCCGCCGTTGTCTCTCATGGTGACGTAGGCGCTTCTGTAGGAGAAGCCGGTCTCGCCGGAGATTCTGGTTTCCGACCACACGCTGTAGGCGATGGCCATATTGCCTTCTTGGTCGATGCTGATGGCGGGCATGGTGGCCAAGCCGAGCGAACGGTAGTGCCAGGTGGCGCCGGTCACGTTGGTGTAGTCCATTACGCCGTTGCCGTTTTCGTCAGCATAGCCGAAGTAGTGGAGGTTGTTGTGGCCGTCGGCTTCGCAAAGGGCGTCGATACGTTCGATTTGGAACGACTCGCCGAGTCCGCTCCAGCCCCATTCGGGGTGGTCGGCGTCTTCGCTGAAGTCGCCGTAGAGCGGGATTTCGTGACCGCCTTGCTCGTTGGTGTAGTTGGAGTTCCAATAGACGATGCCATAGCGGTAGGCAGGCCAGTAGGTGTAGTGGTCAACATCGGTCTGCATCCATCTGAACAGGGCAAAGGCGACGTGAACGGTGCCATCGTTGTCGATGGCGATGCTGTGCGAGTTGTCGCAGGCCACGAGGGTGTCGGTGCAGCCATTCGGGAAGTCGTCGTATTCATGTGCATGAGCCCCTTCTTCAGGCCAAGGCAGAACGACTTGCTTTTCCCAAGTCTCGCCGTTGTCGTGAGAGATGATGTAAACCACTTCGGCGGTGTAGGCGCCGAGCAGGATGGCGACATTGTTGCCGTTGGCAGCCATCACATAGTCGTCGGCGCTGAATTGGTTGCGGTAGTCGCCGTCGGCATCGTTGTCGATCAGCGGCAGGTCGGCCAATTCGCTCCAAGTCTGGCCGCCGTCGGTGGAACGCACATAGTAAACGTGGTTGTCATAACCGCCGTTCACGGAGATCTGCTTGCACATGACGACGTGGATGTACTCGTCGTTGGGGCCGCTGCACACGATTCTCGGCCAGGTGGGGCTGCCGTAGTCGGCACCCCAGTTCTTCAGGAGCGTCCATTCGCCTTCACCCTTGGTGGGACGATAATAGACGTTGACGCCGGTGGCGTGCGAGGCGAGCAGTTCGCCGTCGCCGCAGGCAACGATGCTCGGCCAGCCCGACTTCTCGGGTTCTTGGCGCACTTCAGGCTCGTCGCCCATGCTGGAGCCGTCGTAGTAGTTGTAGCCAGCGCCACGGTCGGGGAAGCTGGTCATGTTGGAGTGGTCCCACGTGGCGACCGTCGAAACGCTACCGTCGGGCCACGAGGTCATGCGGTTGCCGAGGGCACTGTTCGACTGGAGGTCGTAGTTGGTGGTCATGGCGTCGAACTCTTCGACGTCGTCGTTTCTGTTGGCAGTGGCGGCGACCATGCGCTCGGGCATGTTGAATTGGATGCCTTCTGCGGCCGAACCGTCAATCGTTCTGAGGGCGCTGGGCTTCTCCACGGTGACGCTGAAGTTCTTCGCCGACTTGTCAACCTTTTGTGCAAAGCCTGTCATGGCGACGGCCATTGCAAGTGTTACGAATAAAACTTTTTTCATCGTTTTTGATTTTGATTAGTGAATTAATGATGTTTTGGTTTTTTCCTTACTATTTTGGGCTGCAAATATAAACATTTTGGAAATTGTAGCGTGTAAAATGACAAATTTTTATACAAATTCGGCTTCGGGCAAATTCCGTGCCAGAATGAAGCGGAAGAAAAAAATACGGCATGATGTAAAACAGAAAAGTATTATTCCTATTTTTACGCCGTGAAAAAAAAGAATCAACCGTTAATGATAAGAAAATGAAAAGACTGTTATTTCCTTTGGCAATATGCCTCGTCATGGCGGCCTGCACCACGCAGCCCCAAACCGATTACGTCGCCGACCCCGCCCAATATGTGGATCCCTTCATCGGGACGGGCGGCCACGGCCACACCTTCCCCGGCGCCACCGTGCCCTTCGGCATGGTGCAGTTCAGCCCCGACACCCGCATGAACGACTGGGACGGCTGCTCGGGCTACCACACCTCCGACCACACCATCCTCGGCTTCAGCACCACCCACCTCAGCGGCACGGGCTGCTCCGACTACGGCGACTTCCGCTTCATGCCCTTTGTGGGTGAAGTGATTTTCGACAAAGGCGACGAAGACAACACCGCCACGGGCTACCGCTCGGCCTTCCAGCACGAGAACGAAGATGCCAAGGCGGGTTATTACGCCGTGCTTCTCGACGACTATGACACCAAGGTGGAGCTTACCACCGGCAGTCGCGTGGGCATGATGCGCTGCACCTTCCCGCAAGCCGCCGACGCACACCTGCTGCTCGACATGGTGGAAGGCGTGAACGACGAGTTTGTCTATGACTCGTGGCTCCAAATCGAGGGCGACAACGCCATCAGTGGCTACCGCCGCACCCGCGACTGGGCCCGCGAGCAATACCTTTACTTCTACGCCGAGTTCTCGAAGCCGTTCAAGAACCACACCTTTATTAATAAGGGCCAGCCCACCCGCGACGAAAGGGTGGAGAGCGACTTCGTCAAGGCATGGTTCGACTTCGACGTGGCTGACGGTCAGCCTGTTGTGATGCGCATCGCCCTCTCCGCCGTCGATGTGGATGGCGCGAAGAACAACCTGAAGGCCGAGCTTGCCGACGGCGATTTCGACTTCGACGCCTTGCGCCAAAAGTCCTACGACCAATGGAACACCGAGCTGAAACGCTATGCCGTAAGCGACCCCAATGAGTCGAACAAGACCGTGTTCTACACCGCGCTCTACCACACCATGATTGCGCCCAACCTTTTCAGCGACGCCGATGGCCGTTATCGCGCCCACGACTTGAAAGTCTATCAGTCCGAGAGGCCGGTTTACACGGTGTTTTCCTTGTGGGACACCTTCCGCAGCCTGCATCCGCTGTTCAGCCTCATGCAGCGCGAGCGCACCGTGGACTTCATCAACACCTTTATTAATAAGTACGAGACCAACCCCCACCACCTGTTGCCCATTTGGGAACTGGCCGCCAACGAGACCTACTGCATGATCGGCAACCACGCCATCCCCGTCATCGCCGACGCCTATTTTGCCGGCATTCGCGACTTCGACACCGAGAAGGCGTTGGAAGCCATGGTCGCCTCGTCGAAGATGGACTTCCGTGGCATGGGCGACTACATGAAATACGGCTACATCCCGATTGAGGCCGAAGGCGAGGCCGTTTCAAAGACCTTGGAATACGCCTACGACGACTGGTGCGTGGCGCGCATGGCCGAGGCTATGGGCAAACAGGACATCGCCAAGGAGTTTTACGCCCGCGCACAGGCCTACAAGAACATCTACAACCCTGAGAACCAGTTCTTCCAAGGTCGGCGCAACGGCGGCTGGATGCAACCCTTCGACCCCGCGCAAGTCAACTTCACGCTGACCGAGGCCAACTCCTACCAATACGGTTTCTTCGTGCCGCAAGACGTGAACGGCCACATCGACCTGATGGGCGGTCGCGAGGCCTACGCCGCCAAACTCGACGCCCTGTTCAACGCGCCTTCCAACCTGACGGGACGCGAGCAGCCCGACATCACGGGACTCATCGGGCAATACGCCCACGGCAACGAGCCGAGCCACAACACGGTGTATATGTACAACTTCGTCGGGCAGCCGACCAAGACGCAAAAGTATGTGAAACAAGTGCTTGACGACTTCTACACCGACCGTCGCGACGGCTATGCCGGCAACGAGGACTGCGGCCAGATGTCGGCTTGGGCGGTGTTTTCCTGCATGGGATTCTATCCCGCCACGCCCGCTGCGGGTTATTACGTACTCGGATTGCCGCGCTTCCAGAACGTCAAGTTGACCTTCGAGGACGGCAAGCAGTTTGAGGTCGTCGCCAAGAACCTGAGCGAGAAGAACTGCTATGTGAAGTCGGTGAAGCTGAACGGCAAGCCATTGCAACGCAGCTACATCACCTTCGAGGAAGTCTTTAACGGCGGCACGTTGGAGTTCACCATGACCGACCAACCCGATTCCGACTGGGCTACGCAACCCGAAAACTGCCCTGTGATGCACATTGCCAAAAGCAACGACATCGTCGTTGTGCCGACCATCAACGCCAACTCCGACACTTTCTTCGACAGCATCATGGTCGGCATGAGACATCCGGTGGAAGGCGCGACGATATACTACACCTTGGACGGCAGCGAGCCTGACGGCAGCAGCCCGATCTATGACCACCCCATCTGCCTGAAGCAGTCGGCGACGGTGAAGGCCGTGGCCCTGCAAGACGGTCGCTGGAGCCAATCGATTGGCGCCGACTTTTACCTCATCGACGCCCGGCATTCGGTGAAGTTGGAGAACATGTACAGCGAGCAATACGCCGCCGGCGGACTCAAGGCCCTCATCGACCACCAGCGCGGCGGCGAGAACTTCCGCACCGGCACTTGGCAGGGCTACCACGGCGTTGACCTCGTCGCCACTGTCGATTTGGGCCAGTCAAAGCGAATCAACCGCTTGGCGGGCAGCTTCTTGCAGGAGGCCTACTCGTGGATCTGGATGCCCACGGAGGTGGAGTATTTCGTCAGCGACGACGGCAAGACGTTCCGCAGCGTGGGCAAGGTGAAGAACGGTGTGCCGCTTGACGAGGAGGATGCCGTCATCCAAGAGATGGAAGTTCGTCCGCGCACCAACGCCCGTTATGTGAAGATGGCTGCCAAGACCCTCGGCACCTGTCCCGACTGGCACGTTGGTGCAGGCCAGAAGTGCTGGATTTTCTGCGACGAGTTGGTGATAGAATGACTTCGGGACGCGGGACGCGGGACTTCGGGACTGCGGGACGACGCGGAGCTTGGGGTCTGGCAGGCCCAGCCCCGAAGGGGCTTGACTTTAGTAACCGTAGGTCGTGACCTACGGCAGCAACATAACAACAAATCTCAAAATCAACGAAATATGAAAGAATCCATCGTGATCCTCGCCGGCGGCGGTCCGGCCCCCGGAATCAACACCGTCATCAGCACCGTGGCCAAGACCTTCCTCAAGGACGGCTACCGCGTGCTCGGCCTCAACGAAGGCTACAAAAACCTCTTCAAGCCCAATCCCGACGTGGTCGAGATGGACTTCCTCTATGCCGATGCCATCCTCAAGCAAGGCGGTTCGGCCCTGAAGATGAGCCGCTACAAACCTAAAAACGAGGAGTTCAACACCGACTTCTTCGTCAACAACAACATCAAGCTGTTGGTCACCATCGGCGGCGACGACACCGCTTCGACGGCCAACCGCATCTCCAAGTTCTTGGCCAACAGCGGCGTACCGATCCAAAACATCCACGTGCCCAAGACCATCGACAACGACCTGCCCTTGCCCGAAGGCAGCCCGACCTTTGGCTACTATTCCGCCAAGGACGCCGCCGTGCATTTGGTGCAGACCATCTATGAAGACGCCCGCACCAGCGGCAACTGGTTCGTGGTCTCTGCCATGGGTCGTGAGGCTGGTCACCTGGCCTTCGGCATGACGTCGGCCTGCCACTGCCCGATGGTGGTCATCCCTGAGATGTTCAACAAGGCGGAAGTCACCTTCGATGCCATCATCAAGCTCGTGGTCAGCTCCATCGTGAAGCGCAAGCTGTTGGGTGTCAACTACGGCGTGGTCATCATCAGCGAGGGCGTGTTCCACTTCATGAGCGACGACGAAATCGAGAAGTCGGGCGTGGCGTTCACCTACGACGAGCACGGTCACCCCGAGTTGGGCAACGTCAGTAAGGCGCACATTTTCAACCTTTTGCTGCAACAAAGGCTAAAAATTCTAGGCATCAACGTGAAGAGCCGTCCCGTCGAGATTGGCTATGGCATCCGTTGCGTCGAGCCTAACGGCTACGACCTGACCTATTGCTCGCTTTTAGGCTACGGCGTGAAGAAGCTCTTCGACCAAGGCGTGAGTGGCGCGATGGTCACGGCCAACCCGAAGGGCGAGATTGTGCCGCTGTACCTGAAGGACGTGGAGGACGAGAACGGCAAGATCAAGCCGCGCTTGGTGAACCTCAACGGCCCGAAGGCCGAGTTGATTTTCAACGACGGCTTGCAATACATCGGTCCCGCCGACTACGAAGCGGCGAAGGCCTATCTCCCCAATCCAGAGGATTACGATTTCAAGAAGATCCTGAAATGGTAATCTTGTTGTAGGGCTGTCGTATCACGGCAGTTTGTAGGGCTGTCGTATCACGGCTGTTTGTAGGGCTGTCGTATCACGGCTGTTTGTAGGGCTGTCGTATCACGGCAGCCGCTGTGTGGAAACAATCAGCGGCTGCCACAATGTGACAGCCCCACAAGCCTTAAACAGAAAGCCGCCCCGATTTTTCGAGGCGGCTTTCAACAATTATGAAAACATGAAAACACAAATCTTTAGTCTCTAACATTGACCTTCTGTACGGTGATGCCGTTGGCAGTCTCGATGCGGACAAGGTACATGCCTTGGCCGAATCGACCCAAATCGAGGGTCGCGTTGTTTTCGGCGGAAGCCTCCATCAGCTTCTGTCCCAAGAGGTTGCTGACGGTGATGCGCATCGTGCCGTTGCCGGTCACGTTGAGCAGGCCCGTGGTCGGGTTGGGATAGACTTGGACGCTTTCGGTGGCGTTCTCTTCGATGTCGGTGATGTTCACCATCACATCCACAAACTCCGACTCACATTGCTCCCAGCCGTTGGTGTAAACGCATCTCACGGAATAATAGATGTCCTCCGAAACACCGCCGTAGGCATTGTCAAAATAGGAGTAACTGTCGTTTCCGTCATAATCCATTTCCGCTATCAGTTCGTCCTCCTTATAGGCCCCCGTAGTGCGGAAGAGTTGGAAATGATGGAGATAAGGCGTGATTGCAGGCCTGTCCCAAGTGATATTGGCCCCATATTCCTCGCCATTATGCCATTGGTATTCACCTTGGAGGTTTTGGACGGGGTAGCAGGTCAAGGTGCCGAAATCGCAATTATTAAGGTAAGTCAGGAAGATGCCGTCTTCGAGTTCGTCGGAAGCGTACAGCTCATTGCCGTCACCATCGTAGATGTTGAACGAGCATTCGCCGTCGGTGTCGTAGGCTTCGTAGGCGTGATACCAGCCGTGGTTCCAGATGAAGTTGAGCGAGCCTCTCAGCAAAGGCAGGGTGACGGTCTTCTCGTAGCCTTCGCTCATGCCGACTACGGCGATGCGCTCGCCGCTCTCGGTGGCCACGCTGATGGCCGCGCCTTTCCAGCCGTCGCCACCGTCGTCGTGGAGTTGGAAGGTGATGTCGCACTTCTCGCCGACCAAGAGGTCGCGGTAGGTGGTGCGGCTGACGCCGGCTTCGTTGGTGACGAAGATGGCGTATTTGTAGAGTCCGGGTTCAAGGCCGTTGTCTTCAAGTTCCATGTCGGCGCCCACTTGGGCATCGGTCAGCACGGCGATTTCCTCGAAGTTGCGGCGCACGGTGACGGAGGTGATTTCGGTCAGGGCATTGCCGTTGAGGTCGAGGGAAGGATTGGTCCATTGCAGCTTGACGCCGTTGAAGTCGGCGTTTTCGATGACGTTCATGTTGGCCACGCTGTCGGGACGCTGGTAGTAGTCGTCGTTTTGAGGGATGATGTGTCCCGTGAAGCCGTTCATGACATTGAAAGCGTAACGGGTGGTGTTGAGTGCGCCGATGGGACACCAAGCGTCGTCTCTTCCGCTCCAGCCCCAGTTGAAGTGGAAGTAGTCGTTCTCGTCGTAGCCGTCGCACACGAAGGCGTGTCCGCCTTGCCCTTGGTCGTCGGAGCCGCTGTAGTAGAGGGGAAGATGTTCGTCCAAGCCGCCTTCTTTCAGCATCTGTTTCCATTCCTCGTTGGAATAGCCCCAGCCCCAATAGGCGTAGTTGGTGATATGGTTGTCGCAGTTGTACCGGAAGTAGTTGCGCAGCGCAGGCGGCACGTCGTCGGAGTAGGCTCCGCTGCCGTGGCCGCTGTATTGCATGTCAACGGCGATGCCGCAATGGTGCAGGAACTGGGCGACGTAGAAATACGCTTCCTCGGTGCTGGTCGAGTCCAAAGTGTTGGGCATCAGCTCGAAATGGTATTCCGTCTCGCCGAAGTTGGCGGTCTGCTGGGCATAGCCCGAAGGATGGTAGGAGTGCGAACCTGTTCCTTGCGCCGGCCAGTCCCAGTATTTCATCACCTGACCCATGGCCGTGGCCACACAGCCGGCATACACATGGCCGCCGTTGCCTTCAGGGTCTTCGGGGCATTGGGCGTTCCAAGGGAAGTTTTGGTTCCAGATGGATTGGCAGAAAGGGCCTACCACAACGCGGGTCTGGCCGCCACGGTTGAGGCTGCCGGTCGCGTTTATGGATTGCCATTCCGCAACGATGTCGGGCGTGGCGCTGAGGCCGTGCTCGCGGACGTATCGGATTTCCTCGCGGAAGCCGTTGAGGGTGAATTGGAAGCCGTCGGCCACGTTGTCGGGGTCGTATTGGCCTGTGGTGGAGTAGGCCAAGATGGGCTTCACGCGGTCGTCGCCGGCCACGATGACGAAGCCTTCACCGCCACGGACGTTGAAGACGTAATAGTCGGCGGCACTGCGTTGCTGGTCAAGGGCGACCGAAACGCAGTTCAGTTGGATGTCGGCGTTTCTTTGGGCTAAGGCGGTGGTTTTCAAAAATTTGGTCCCGATTTTTTGGGCTTTTTGTTGGTCAACGGAACCGGCGATGATGCTGCCGAAAGCAACAGCGACAAGGCATAAGGTCAGATACAGCTTTTTCATTTTTGGTGTGTTTTGTGTGTTATGGATTTCAATGGGGCAAAAATAACGCGTTTATTTCAAAATAGGTGCAGGGCAGGGCAAAAAAATAACAGGGCATCGGCAAAAAACCAATGCCCTGTGTGATAAAGTGAAAATGAATAATCAAGCCTCGGCCTTAGGGGTTTCCGGCACGGGACCGTATTGGTTCTCGGTTGCGTCGCCTTCCTTGGCCCACCAAACGATAAGGATAATCCATCCCACGATGGGAATCAAGCCAATGAGCCAGTACCAGCCGCTCTTGTTGATGTCGTGCAGACGGCGCACGCCCAAACCCAACTGGGGAAGCAGGATGGCGAGGCTCCACACGCCCGACAGTACATTGCCGACTTTTCCGAAGAGGCTGAGGATGCAACCGATGATGAAGTTGAACAGGAAGAACCACCAGAACTCGGCACGGGTGGCGCGGCCTTCAAAGTTGACGTAGTTTTTCAAGATGACGCTCTTGATGATGGCGATGATGTCGTTGAAATTCATGGTATGAGTGTTTTAGGGGTTTTAATACGCGGCAAAGTTAGGGAGTTTTTTCAACAAAACAACAGTTTTTCTAATTTTCTTTCAACTTTTTGTATCTGAACCGTTTCGGCTCCACGTTGCCTAAGCGTTTCAGCTTGTTTTCCTCATACTCCGAATAGCTGCCCTCGAAGAAATAGACCTGCGAGTTGCCCTCGAAGGCGAGGATGTGGGTGGCCACGCGGTCAAGGAACCAGCGGTCGTGGCTGATGATGACGGCACAGCCGGCGAAGTTCTCCAAGCCTTCCTCCAAGGCACGGAGCGTGTTCACGTCGATGTCGTTGGTGGGCTCGTCCAAGAGAAGGACGTTGGCTTCCTGTTTCAAAGTCAAGGCCAAGTGCATACGGTTTCTTTCACCGCCCGAAAGGATGCCGGCTTTCTTCTGCTGGTCGTTGCCGCCGAAGTTGAAGCGCGAGACGTAGGCCCGCGAGTTCATGCTTCGCTTGCCAAGCTGAATCAGTTCGTTGCCGCCGCTGATGACTTCCCAGACGGTCTTTTCGGGGTCGATGTCGGCGTGTTGCTGATCGACATAGCCTATTTTCACCGTCTCACCGACTTCGAAAGTGCCTGAATCGGGTTGCTCCAAGCCCATGATGAGGCGGAACAAGGTCGTCTTGCCCGCGCCATTCGGCCCGATGACACCCACGATACCGCCTTGCGGCAGACTGAATGAGAGGTTCTCGAAGAGCAGTTTGTCGCCGTAGGCCTTTGTCACGTCGTGCGCCTCAATGACTTTCGTTCCCAAGCGGTCGCCGTTGGGGATATAGATTTCGAGTTTCTCTTCCTTTTCCTTCACGTCCTCGTTGAGCATCTTCTCATACGATTCCAGACGGGCCTTGCCCTTGGCGTGACGCGCTTTCGGGGCCATGCGCACCCATTCGAGCTCGCGTTCGAGGGTCTTGCGGCGTTTGCTCTCGGTCTTTTCCTCCATGGCAAGGCGGGCGGTCTTTTGGTCGAGCCACGACGAGTAGTTGCCTTTCCACGGGATGCCTTCGCCACGGTCGAGTTCGAGGATCCAGCCGGCCACATGGTCGAGGAAGTAACGGTCGTGGGTGACGGCGATGACGGTGCCCTTGTATTGCTGCAAGTGGCTTTCGAGCCATTGGATGCTCTCCGCGTCAAGGTGGTTGGTAGGCTCGTCAAGGAGCAGGATGTCAGGCTCTTGCAGGAGCAGTCGGCACAGTGCCACGCGGCGACGCTCGCCACCAGAGAGGTTGCGCACGGGCGTGTCGCCGTCGGGGCAGTTGAGGGCGTCCATGGCGCGCTCTAGCTTCGAGTCGAGTTCCCATGCGTCGTGCTGCTCGATGAGTTCGGTCAGCTCGCCTTGGCGGGCAATCAGCTTGTCGAAGTCGGCATCAGGTTCGGCGAACTGGTTGTTGATGTCCTCGTATTCCTTGAGGATATCGACGATTTCCTGCACGCCTTCTTCCACCACTTGGCGGACGGTCTTGTCGTCGTCAAGTTGCGGCTCTTGGTCGAGCATGCCGACTGAATAGCCGGGCGAGAAGACCACTTCGCCGTTGTAGGATTTCTCCTTGCCCGCGATGATGCGCAGCAGGGTCGATTTTCCCGCTCCGTTGAGGCCGATGATGCCGATTTTCGCTCCGTAGAAGAACGAGAGGTAGATGTCTTTCAGGATTTGTCGCGACGGCGGGATGATTTTGCTCACGCCCACCATCGAGAAGATGATTTTTTTGTCGTCGGGTTGTGCCATATCAGTTGTCAGTTGTTCAGTTGTTCAGTTTGTAGGGCTGTCACATCGTGAGGGCGTCCTTGGCGATGCCAAAGGCTTGCTCGCTTTCGGGCATCTCGTCCAAGATCTCGTGGAACTGGTGGACGCAGTCCATCATCTTGTCGTTTTGCGTGATGATGTGGGTGAAGAAGTATTCCGGCTGGTCCTTGTAGCTCGGCTCGACGTAGGCGGCGTAGGCGTTGTAGGCCAAGCCACGCGCCTCGCGCAGCTCTTGGAACACGATGGTGTTCATGCCACCGCCGTAGTATTCGTTGAACATGGCCTTCACCGCAGCCTCGTCGGGGTTCCACTCGCGCTGCTCGTTGTGAATCATGCGCATGTAGATGTTCTTGGCGTCGTAGGGCGCGATGACGATTTCGTTCTCAGGCGTGGGTTGCATCTCGTAGTGCTTGCCTTCGGGAACGTCTTGCAACTCGGCCTCGGTCGGGTGGTTCTCGGTGACGGCCTTGGCCATCTCTTGGGCGGTCATCGGGCCGTAATACAACACGGTGTGCTTGTAGTTCTTGAGGTTCTTCAGCAGGTCGAGCAGTTCTTGCGGGTCTTGCTGGTGGAGTTGCTCGATGGAGAGTTGGTTGCGCATCGGGTTGTAGGGACCGTAGATGCCGTAGTTCACCAAGGCGCTGAAGTTGCGGTTTTGGTTGGCCTTGGCGTCCATGCGCGACTTCTCCAACATCTGGATGCACATCTCGGCAATGTCGGGGTCGGATTGGGCGTTCTGCATCACGTTTTCCATCAAGGCCAAGGCTTCGGGCATGTTTTCGCCCAAGCCGCGCAAGGTGACGGTGATGTTGCGCGCACCCACGTTGATGTAATAGTCGCAGGCGAGCTTGTAGAACTGCTGCTTGATTTCCTCGTTGCTCATTTGGTCGGTGCCGAGGTACTCAAGATATTGGGTGGCCATGTCGTAGCGCAGGTCTGACTCTTCGCCGAAGTCGTAACGGAACGCGAGGATGAAACGTCCGTTCTCCTTGTTCTGCACATAGATGTAAGGCAGGCCGGCCTCGGTGTTGCCGAAGGTCAGGTCTTTCTTGAAATCGACGAAACGGGGCTGGATAGGCTCCACCTCGCTTTCCTGCACTTCTTTCACGAAGTCGCTCATCAGGTCGCGGTTGGTCGGGATGGGCGTGATGGCGGGCTTGTCGATTTTCTTCAGGTTCTCGTCGGCACCTTGGCGCTTGTAAACCACCACATAGTTGTCGTTGAAGTGCTTGTTGGCGAAGGCCACGATGTCGTCCTTTGTCATGCCGGAGATGCGGTCGAGGTAACCCACCTGTTGGCTCCAAGGCACTTCATTAATATAGGTATCGACGAACATGTTGGCGCGGGCTGCATTGCTTTCCAACGAATTGTAATAGTTGAGCTTGGCGTTGTTGACGACCGACGGCAGCAGGTCGTCGGAGAAGTCGCCGCTTTTCAGTTTCTCGATTTCGGCAAGCATCAGGTCCTTGGCTTCTTCGAGGGTCTGTCCGGGACGCGGGGTGCCGCCCATGATGAAGCTCGAATAGTCGCGCAGGGTTTGTGAGCCCGCCCAAGCGCCGAGCATCGTCATCTGCTGGTTGATGTCCAAGTCGATGAGTCCGGCGGTGCCGTTGCTGAGCATCTCGCCGATGATGTTGAGCGTATCGACTTGCAGAGAGTTGCCACGGTCGAAGCGCCAGCCCATCCAGATGTTCTCGGCTTCAAGGCCATAGACGGAGGTGTCGCGGGGCGAGGCGATGGGTGCCAAGGCCGGAAATTCGGGTTGCGTGACGTCGTCGCCGGGCTGCCAGCTGCCAAAGTACTTGTCGATGATGGCGATGACCTCGTCGGGGTTGAAGTCGCCGGCCATGCAGATGGCCACGTTGTTGGGACGGTACCACTTGTTGAAGTAGTTCTTGATGTTGACGATTGACGGGTTCTTCAGGTGTTCCTGCGTGCCGATGGTGGTCTGGGTGCCGTAGGGGTGGGTGGGGAAGAGCATGGCGCTCAGGGCTTCCCACGACTTGCGGACGTCCTGCGCGATGCCGATGTTGTATTCCTCATAGACGGCCTCCAACTCGGTGTGGAACCCACGGATGACCATGTTCTGGAAGCGGTCGGCCTGGATCTTGGCCCAGTTCTCGACCTCGTTGGAGGGGATGTCCTCGGTGTAGCAGGTCACGTCGTTGGAGGTGTAGGCGTTGGTGCCTTCCGCGCCGATGGCCGACATGAGCTTGTCGTACTCGTTGGGGATGAAATACTGGGCGGCCAATTGGCTCACCGAGTCGATTTCGTGGTAGGCTTGGCGGCGTTCCTCGGGGTCGGTGAGGGTGCGGTAACGCTCGTAACGCGCCTCGATGTCGTCGAGGAAAGGCTTCTCGGCTTCGGGGTCGGTGGTGCCGAACTTGTCGGTGCCCTTGAACATGAGGTGTTCGAGGTAGTGGGCCAAGCCGGTGGTCTCGGCGGGGTCGTTCTTCGAGCCGGTGCGCACGGCGATGTAGGTCTGGATGCGCGGCTCCTCTTGGTTGACGCTCAGATAGACGGTCAGGCCGTTGTCGAGCGTGTAAAGGCGCGTCTCGGTGGGGTCGCCCTTCACGGTTTCATACTTGTACTTGTCGCTTTTCTTGGAGCAGGCCGTGAAAAGCATGAGCAGCGCCATTCCAAGGGTCAGGCGCAGCATTCTGTTGGTGTTGGTGTTCTTCATTGTTTCTTGGTTTGATTGAGCGCGGCAAAATTACGACATTTTCGCCATTTTTTGCCCCAGAAAAACAATATGTCTTAAATTTGCGGCGTTTTTTCCGAAATCAACCAACAGATTGTAATTATGAAGCGATTGAGAGTTTTTTGGGTGATCTTTAGCTTGTCGCTCGTCATGTTGGCGGGATGCGCCAAGGACAACATCGTCGCCATCGACCCTGTTGCCGTTGACAACACCGACGACGACATCTCGAACACCACCTTTGCCCAAACGGTGCAAGTGGTCTTTTCCGAAAGCGACGACGCCACCGTGGCAGGCGCCACCGACGATTTTTCGGTCACGGTCAGCGGCAACGACGTGACCATTGTCTATTCGGGCGACGAATATGTGATGTACGAGCTTTCGGGCGGCACCACCGACGGCTTCTTCAAGCTGTATAGTTCTAAGAAACAAGGCATTACGCTTAATTCGGCCTTCATCGCCAACCCCAACGGCGCGGCCCTCAACGTGCAAGGCCCTTTGGCTGACCCGAGCAAAGGCAAGCGCACGTTCATCGTGCTGAATGGCGTCAATGACCTTGCCGACGGCACTTCCTACACCGACACGCCTTCCACCGAGGACGAGAAAGGCGCGATGTTCGGCGAAGGCCAGTTCATCTTCAGCGGCGAGGGCAAACTCTATGTCACCGCGACGGGCAAGGGCGGCATCGTCAGCGACGACTACCTGAGCTTCAGGTCGGGAGAGGTGTATGTCACTTCCTCGGCGGGAAACGGCATCCGAGGCAAGGACAGCATCCTCATCTCGGGCGGCGAACTCCAAGTCACGGTTTCAGCCGACATGAAGAAAGGCCTCAGCACCGACGGCTATGTCGTCATCAACGGCGGCACGACCTCTATCAACGTGTCGGGCGGCACGGCCTACGACAGCGACGACGGCGAATACACCGGCTCGGCGGGCATCAAGGCCGACGGCTATTTCAAGATGAACGGCGGCAGCCTGACCATCGTCAACACCGGCACGGGCGGCAAGGGCATCTCCTGCGACGGCAACGGCTACTTCAACGGCGGTCAGGTGGAGGTCTATGCCAAAGGCAGCAACTACGGCTCCAATGGTGGCGGCGGTTTCCCCGGAGGCGGGGGCGGTAACAGCAATTCCAACAGCGTTTCGGCCAAAGGCATCAAGTGCGACGGCAATCTGGTGTTTGCGGGCGGCACGGTGTATGCCAACAGCATCGCGCACGAAGCCATCGAAGCCAAAGGCAGCATCACCATCACCGACGGTGTGGTGTTTGGCAACTCGCAGGCCGACGACGCCATCAACTCGGGCAGCGACTTCACCATTTCGGGCGGCAAGGTGTTTGGCGCCTCAAGCGGCAACGACGGTCTCGATGCCAACGGCAACTTCTATATCAACGGCGGTTTGGTGTTCGCCATCGGCAGCAGCTCGCCTGAGGTGGCCATCGACGCCAACACCGAAGGCGGCTATAAGCTCTACCTCACGGGCGGCACCCTCATCGCCTTCGGAGGCTTGGAAAGCGGCTCGTCGCTCTCGCAAAGCTGTTATTCGACATCATCGTGGACGACCAACACTTGGTACGGCCTGACGGTTGGCTCCGAGACCTATGTCTTTTTCTCCCCGTCGAGCACCAACAGCGGGGCTCTCGTGGTCTCAGGCGCATCGACACCTATTTTGAAGTCGGGCGTGACCTTTACGGGCGGCACGGCCTGTTTCGCCAACCTTTTTTTCGAGAACGCCGAAGTCAGCGGCGGCACCACGGTCAGCCTGTCGGCCTACACGGGCGGCAACGGTGGCGGAGGCGGTGGCGGAGGCGGCGGCCACGGACCATTTTAGTCCCGTAGGGACGACGGAAATTAGGCAGGCGATGAAGCGCAGCGGAATCCCTGCAAAAAAATAATAATGACAAAATAATGAATATGAATAGGATACAAATTTTCGTTTTGATATTGGGAATGTTGTTTCCCATAGCGGCGATTTCGCAGACGGACGTCGCCCTCGACCCCGAGTTTGGCGGTCGCGTTTCGGTGGAATTGGACAAGAAAATCGTCAAGGGCCTCCACGTCAACCTTGAGGAAGAGGTGCGTTTCGACGACAATTTCGGTAGCCTCAACAGGCTTCAGACCACCGTTGGCCTGAACTATAAGATGGGCTTCCTCAAAGTGGGGGCAGGCTACGCGCTCATCAACGGCTACAGCAGCAACAATCAGGCATTCAAGAACATGCGCCACCGTTTCATGTTCGATGTGAAAGGCACGTTGAAGGTGGACAACTGGAACCTCTCGCTCAAGGAACGCTTCCAGCTGACGCATCGCACCGGCGACTACAACGCCTACCAAAACCCCGCCAATGCCTTGACGCTCAAGAGCCGCGTGATGGCCAAATACTGTGGCTTCGGCAGCGTTGAGCCTTACGCTTTTTTTGAACTGCGCAACTACCTGAACGCACCCGTCATCAGCGCGGCCTACGACGGCACCAACTACCTCACCTTGGACAGCCATGACGAAGAAGGCGCGGCGGGCTGGTTTCTGACGGGCTTCAACGGCGGCTACGTCAACCGCTTGCGCGGCTCCATCGGCATGGATTACAAGATCAACAAGCACAACACCCTCAATTTCTTCGTTATCGCCGACTACGTCATGGACAAGGTGGTCGATGCCAACGCCGAAGGCACCAAGCTCAAGTCCTACACGCGGGAGACCGGCCTGAAAGGTTGGGTGGGGGCGAAATATGAGTTTGCTTTTTGATTCTACAGTTACCAAGTCACCATGGGCGTCACTATCGGTTTGTTGATTCCTTTGCTGGGCACGATGCTCGGCGCGGCGTTTGTCTTCTTCATGAAGAAAGACATGTCGGCGCGTTTGCAGAAGTCGCTTTTAGGCTTTGCCTCTGGCGTGATGATTGCCGCCTCGGTGTGGTCGCTGCTCATCCCGGCCATTGAGATGCAGTTGGAGCGTGGCCGTTGGGCCGTCATGCCAGCGGCGGTAGGGTTCTTGGCGGGCGTGGGCTTTCTGCTTCTTTTAGACAGCGTGACGCCTCACTTGCATTTGGGAACGAATGCTCCCGAAGGGCCGCGTTCGAAGCTGTCGCGCACGGCCATGCTTGCCCTTGCCGTCACCATCCACAACCTGCCCGAGGGCATGGCGGTGGGTGTGGTGTTTGCCGCCGCTTCGCAAGGTGCTGAAGGCGTCACCCTTGCCAGTGCCGTGGCCGTTTCGCTCGGCATCGCCATCCAAAACATCCCCGAAGGGGCCATCATCTCCATGCCGATGTGTGCCGAAGGCAACAGCAAATGGCGCTCGTTCCTCATCGGCAGCCTGAGCGGGGTGGTGGAGCCGTTGGGCGGATTGGCGGTGGTGTTGCTGGCTTCGTGGCTGACACCCATCTTGCCCTATATGCTGGCTTTTGCGGCCGGCGCCATGTGTTATGTGGTGGTCGAAGAGCTGATCCCCGAGGCCTCGTCGGGCGAGCACTCCAACCTCAGCACCATCGGATTCGCCATCGGCTTTGTCCTGATGATGGTCTTGGATGTGGTGATGGGATAGTTACAAAGTTGAAATTCAATCTGTCATGGGTAAATCTTCCAAATTTTCCACACTTACGGCGGTCAGCACCATGCACTATTTCAAATTGGTGCTCCGTTCGCTGATGTTCGTCACCTTGTTAGTGCTTTATGTCTTATATCGGACTCGCGGGGGCGAAGACATTGAAAGCGTCCTTGAAAGTCGTCCTGCCGTCCTTGTGGCGATGTGGGCTTTGTTTGTGGTGGAGATGATACTCAGGTTTTTCCCTTCGCGGTTGGAGAGCCCGGGTTGCCAGAAGCAGTTTGCGCAAAACTATGTCAAGACGGGCAAGACCAACATCGTGATCGAAGACAACAACGCGGTGTTTTTGGTCGCCCTGCTGTGGATTTCGTTCAACCTCATTTTCGGCGCCTTGCACATGGCCGGCATCCTCGACGACGGCATCATGATCCTGCTTTGTGCGGCCTACTCGGTGTGCGACATGATCTGCATCCTCTTCTTCTGCCCGTTCCAGACGTGGTTCCTGAAGAACAAATGCTGTTGCACGTGTCGCATCTACAACTGGGACTACGCCATGATGTTCACGCCGCTGTTTTTTGTGCAAAAGCCTTACACATGGAGCCTGTTGGCTCTCTCGATGGCGCTGTTGGCGCGATGGGAAATCGCGTTTTTCAGGCATCCCGAACGCTTTTCTGAGACCACCAACGGCTACCTTGGCTGCCAAAACTGTTCGGAAAAGCTCTGTGTCCACAAAAAGCAGCTGAACAAGTTTTGGGTGGATTTCGCCGCTTTCACGAAAAAACGTAACGGCCGACTGAAACTATAGCTGCCCATCGCAACTTTGCAACCCGGTTGCAAAACTTTTGCCGTTTCTTTGCAGCGGAAAACAATCAAAATCTGCAAGAATATGGCACACGAACATCATCACGAACAAGAATGCTGCTCTCACGAGCACGGGCAGCATAACGAGCACCAGCACCACGAGCATGAGTGCTGCGACCACGAACACCATCACGAGCATGGCCACGACCACGAACACCATCACCACGAGCACGAAGGCAGCCTGAAGAGCCAAATCATCAAGATTGCCGTCGCCGTGGTGCTGCTCATCGTGGCGGTCATCATCGAGAAACGGTTTGACCTTCCCACTTGGCAACTGCTCCTCGTCTATCTCGTCCCTTACCTTTTCATCGGCTTCGACACGCTCAAGGAGGCCGCCGAGGGTTTGGCGCACGGCGAGGCCTTCAACGAGCATTTCCTCATGTCGATTGCGACCATTGGGGCACTCTGCATCGGCTTCCTGCCCGGTGCCGAGACGCAGTTTCCCGAAGCGGTCTTCGTCATGCTGTTCTTCCAAGTCGGCGAGCTCTTTGAGTCCTACGCCGAAGGCAAGAGCCGCGAAAGCATCGCCCATCTGATGGACATCCGCCCCGACGTGGCCAACGTGGAACGCGACGGCAAGGTGGAGAGCGTCAGCCCCGAGCAAGTGGAGGTGGGCGAGACCATCTTCATCAAGCCCGGCGAGAAGGTGCCGCTCGATGGCGTCGTCATCGATGGCAACACCTCTTTGAACACCGTCGCCTTGACGGGCGAGAGCGTCCCGCGCGAAATCGCCGAGGGCGACGAGGTCATCTCCGGCTGCGTCAACCTGTCGGGCGTCATCAAGGTGCGCACGACCAAGAGCTTTGGCGAGAGCACGGTCTCCAAAATCATCGACTTGGTGGAAAACGCCACCGAGAGCAAGTCGAAGAGCGAGACGTTCATCTCGAAGTTCGCCCGCGTCTATACCCCGATTGTGGTCTTTGCCGCCATCGCCTTGGCTTTGCTGCCGCCGCTGTTCTCCGGCAACTTTGCGGGCGTGTTCCCCACTTGGCTCTATCGCGCCTTGATGTTCCTTGTGGTGTCGTGTCCCTGCGCCTTGGTCATCAGCGTGCCGCTCACGTTCTTTGGCGGCATCGGCGGTGCCTCGCGCAAGGGCATCCTCGTCAAAGGCTCGAACTACATGGATGTGTTGGCCAAGGTCGGCACGGTGGTCTTCGACAAGACGGGCACCCTGACCCATGGCCGTTTTGAGGTCACGGCAGTGCATCCCGACACCTGCGACGAGCGTCAGTTGCTGCACCTTGCCGCGCATGTGGAGCATTTCTCCACGCATCCCATCGGGGCGGCCTTGCGCGACGCCTTCCCCGACGAGGCCAACGACGGCTGCCGCCTCAGCGAGGTGGAGGAGATTGCAGGTCACGGCATCCGCGCCCGCGTTGACGACAAGATTGTTTGCGTCGGCAACGCGAAGATGATGGATTCTATCGGCGCGAAGTGGCACGACTGCCACCATGTCGGCACAATCATCCATGTCGCCATCGACGGCGAATATGCGGGGCATATCGTCATCAACGACAAGATCAAGGACGACAGCGCGGAGGCCATCGCCGCCTTGAAGTCGCTCGGCGTGAACCGCACCGTGATGCTCACCGGCGACCGCAAGGAAGTGGGCGAGGACGTGGCCACGAAACTCGGCCTGAGCGAATACCACGCCGAGTTGCTGCCCGCCGACAAGGTGCGTTTGGTCGAACAAATGCTTAACTCTAAACTCTCAACTCTAAACTCTCAACTCGCTTTCGTCGGTGACGGCATCAACGACGCGCCCGTGTTGGCGCGTGCCGACGTGGGCATTGCCATGGGCGGTCTCGGCAGCGATGCGGCCATCGAAGCCGCCGACGTGGTGCTGATGGACGACAAACCTTCGAAGATTGCCCTCGCCATCCGCATTGCACGGCGCACAATAGGCATCGCCAAGCAAAACGTATGGTTCGCCATCGGCGTGAAGGTCGCCGTGCTCATCCTCGCCGCCTTGGGCATTGCGACGATGTGGATGGCCGTCTTTGCCGACGTGGGTGTCACCGTCTTGGCTGTCCTTAACGCGATGCGGGCGTTGAAGGTGAGATAGGGCCGAGCTTCAACCCAAAAAAGCCAAGACGAAATTTCGCCTTGGCTTTTTTACTTTGTCGAAGAAGGTCGCTTTATTCAGCAGGGGCATCGGATGCAGGCGCTTCAGCGGCTGGAATCTCCATGGCCGGGGCGGCGGGCATCGTGTTTTCGATTTGTTGACGCATCTCCGTGTCGAAAGCGTTGCCTTGTTTGACGTTCTTCGGGATGGTAATGCTCGAAATCAGGCAGAGCACCACCAGAATGCCAGCCAAAGTCCAAGTGGCTTTTTCGAGGAAATCGGCCGTTTGTCGAACACCCATCATCTGGTTGGCACTTCCAAAATTGGAGACCAAACCGCCACCTTTTGAGTTCTGAACAAGGACTATCAATCCAAGTAACACGCTGACAATCAGGATTAAAACTACTACTAATGTGTACATGTCTATTTGTTTATGATTTGACTTTCTTTGATTCGTTCAATTTGGGCTGCAAAATAACTACTTTTTTCTGGATTTTTCAAGATTAATTTTTCATAAACCGAAATTGCCTTCTCGAAATAGTTTTGCTGCTCGTAGATGTGCGCCAAGGTTTCGCTGACGATGTTCTCTTGGTCGGTGATGCTGTTTTGGGCCACGGAGATGGGGTTGTAGAACTCGGCCTTGGGGCGCGAGATGCTTGGGTTTTCGAGGATAAATTTGTCTATCAACTCCTTCCGTGACAGTTTCTTCTGCGCGGGTTCGCCTTGGTCTTTGCGGGTCTTTTCCTCTTCGATCTCTTTCAGCCGGTTGGCGATGATGGCTTTCAGTTCGTCCAACGACTTGCGCTTTTCGTCCAACAGGGCCATTTCGGCGGAAAGCTCCTCGTGGCTGCCGCTGAGGTCGATTTCGGGAATGATGAACACCTTCTCGCGGATGATGCCGTTGTCGGGTTCGTCCTTGGTCTCCATTGGCTCGATGGAAGAGAACACATTGTCGGTGGGGACAAACTCGTCGGGCAGGGCCGTGATTTCGGGTTCGCTTTCCAACCGGTGGCGGGCGATGACGGAAAACAGGCGCAGCTTGTCGCGGTTGGGCATGATGGCGGCGGCGCGGCGCAACTGACCGTCGTAACGGTCGTCGTCGGTGTTTTGGTAGGCGATGGCCAAAAGTGCTTGCCCGATGGCGAAATAGGGAAATGCCTTCGCCATCTGTTCCACCTCGCTTACCGCGTCGCCTTTCATCCGCTCAGGTCGCGTCATGTATCCTATCAGTTGCTTGCTGTCCATTTATTCAGTTTTCAGTTGTTCAGTTATCAGTTGTCCTTCGTCCCGCGTCTCGTGTCCCGCATTCCCGCGTCCCGTGTCCCGCAGTCCCGTGTCCCGTGTCCCGCAGTCCCGCGTCCCGTGTCCTAACTACCAGTTCACCAACGCTTTATTGAAAATGTTTTCCACCAAGGCCTCGATGATGGTCGCGGTGAGGCTTTCCTGCACGGCGTTCAAGTCTTGCTCGCTGGGATAGTCCTCGTAGTGTGAGAAGCTCTGTTCGAAGTCTTTCGTTTCGTCGAATCGGTTGCTGAAACGCACGTTCACGGTGATGGTGAGGCGGTTCATGGCGGCGGTCTGTGAAGCCGTGATGGCTACGGGTGAGGTCCTGTAGTCGGTAATCTCTCCTTCAAACGACAAGTCACCGCCTGCATCAACCATTTCCAAAGTGGTTTGGTTCATCATCGCGTCGCGCAAGGCGGTGCTGAAGTCGTTGCTCAACAGCGGGTTGACTAATTGGGCATGGTTGGGGAAATAGGCTACCGAAACGGTCTTGGCCTCGGCGGGAATCGACGCGCCCGTGAAGCTATAGATGCCGCAGCCGTGGCAAACGAAGGCCAAAGCCATCACAAGAACCGCTATCTTCGCCTTCGTCTTCATAGGTCGATGCCGTATTCGTTGATTTTCCTGTAAAGGGTGCGCTCGCTGATGCCCAAGGCCTTGGCCGCGTCTTTACGCTTGCCGCGATGGGTTTCCAATGCCTTGATAATCATCTCTTTCTCGTGTTCCTCCAACGAAAAGCTGTTGGTCGCCGAGCCTGACGAAACAACACCATAATGGGTTTCCTCGGCGGGGACGAACTCGGCAAACTCCTGCTCGGCCACCTCCGGCTCGTCGTGACTCACGCGGGTCACCACCGTGTCGCCGATTTGCGTGACGGGCGTTGGCGGGATGTAGGTCGGCTCCATCGGGCGACCGCTCGTCATGTTGTTGACTTGCGCCCGCAGCTCGGCGATGTCTTTCTTCATGTCGAACAAGACGCGGTAGAGCAGGTCGCGCTCCGACATTCCATCAGGCGTGTCCTCGCGATGCAGCAGCATGGGCAGGTTGCTCTGCACGCGGTTGGGCAGGTATTTGGCCAAGGTCTCCGCCGTGATGTTGCGCTCGGTCTCCATGATGGAGATCTGCTCCGTGACGTTCTTCAGCTGGCGCACGTTGCCGTCCCAGCGGTAGCTTTCCAACATCCTGACGGCTTCGGCGTCCAAGGTGATGGGCGGGATGTGGTTGCGCTCGGCGAAGTCGGCGGCGAATTTGCGGAACAGCAGCGGGATGTCGGCCTTCCTTTCGCGCAAGGCGGGGATGTGGATGGGGATGGTGTTGAGCCTGTAGTACAAATCCTCGCGGAAGCGGCCTTTCTCGATGGCCAAAGGCAGGTCAACGTTGGTGGCGGCCACGATCCTGACGTCGGTCTTCATCACCTTGTTGCCGCCCACGCGGATGTATTCGCCGTTTTCGAGCACGCGCAGCAGGCGGGCTTGGGTGGAAAGGGGCAGTTCGCCCACCTCGTCCAAGAACAAGGTGCCTTTGTCGGCAATCTCGAAGTAGCCCTTGCGCTCGTTGACGGCACCCGTGAACGAGCCTTTCTCGTGGCCAAACAACTCAGAGTCAATCGTTCCCTCTGGGATGGCGCCACAGTTGACGGCGAAATACTGGCCGTGCTTGCGGGCGCTGTTTTGGTGGATGATCTTCGGAAACACGTCCTTGCCCGTGCCGCTCTCGCCGGTGATGAGCACGGTGAGGTCGGTGGCGGCCACTTGCGCGGCGATGCCTATGGCGCGGTCCAACTCAGGGTCGGTGCCGATGATGCCGAAAGTCCGTTTTATTGCTTGTACGTCCATTTCTTTCAGTTTTCAGTTTTCAGTTTTCAGTTTTCAGTTTTTAGTTATTCAGTTTTCAGTTTTCAGTTTAGGGAACTCCTAACTGCAAACTGCAAACTGCCAACTGGAAACTATCTCAACACAGCATTCAGTTCCTTCTCCATCGCTCCTTGTATCTTCGCCATCGTCTTCTCGATCACCTTGTCGGTGAGGGTGGTGGTGGGCGACATCAGCACGAAGCTCATAGCGTATTGTTTCTTACCTTCCGGAATCTTCTCGCCTTCATACACGTCGAAGAGGCTCATCGATTGCAGGATCTTGTTCTCCGCGCTCATGGCCACTTTCTTCACCTCGTCGAAGGTGACGCTCTTGTCGAAAATCATGGCGAGGTCGCGGCGCACGGCGGGGAACTTCGACAGCGGCTCGAAATGCACTTCCTTGGCCTTGGCCAAGCATTGCATCATCAGCGTCCAGTTGAGGGTGGCGTAAAACACGTCTTTCTTCACGTCGAAGTGCTTCAAGGTCTTCTTGCTGAGCTTTCCGAGGGTGACAATCTCTTGTCCGCCAATGCAATAGGTGGTCGCGTAGTCGAAATGCGGCTGGTTGGCTTCCTTGGCTTCGAGGGCGTTGAAGTCGAACTTGAAGTGGTTGAGCACGCCCATCACGTATTCCTTCAGGTCGAAGTAATCGACGGCCTTGGCTTGGTTGCTCCACAGCTCGGCTTGTTTGTTGCCGGTAAGGAAGAGGTCGAGGCAGGTGTGCTCGCTGTAGGGTTTGAGCGGCTTGGTTTCGTCGCCAACTTTCGCTGCGTCAAAGAAATAGACGCTGCCAAACTCGAAGAACTTCATGTCGCTGACCTTGCGGTTTTGGTTGAAGGCGATGCTTTCCAATCCGCCCCAGAGCAGGGTCTGGCGCATCACGTTGAGGTCGCTGCTGAGCGGGTTGATGATCCTCACGTTCTTCGCAGGGTCGAAAGCGGGGAAGGCCTCGCTGTAGGCGGCCTTGGTGAGCGAGTTGTTCATGATCTCGTAGAAGCCGTTGGCGACGAGCATGTCGCTGATTTTCTGCTGCATCTTGTCGGCATCGGGCTTTGCGGCGCGGCTGACCGAGGCGTGGATGCGGCTTGGAATCTCTATGTTGTCGTAGCCGTAGATGCGAAGGATTTCTTCCACCACGTCGGCGGGACGGGTCACATCGACCTTGCTGGTATGCACATCGACGACCACATGCTTGTCGTTTTGCTCAACAACTTGACATTCAAGGCTTTTCAGTATGTTGACGGCTTGGGTCGGGTCGATGACCTTGCCGGCCATCTTGTTCAGGTAGTCGAACTTCAAGTCCACGCGGGCAGGGGTGAAGTCGCCGTTCTTCACGTCCTTGATTTCGGACGAAACCGTTCCGCCGGCCAACTCCTTTATTAATAAGGCGGCGCGTTTCAGGGCGTAAATCGTGATGTTGGGGTCGGCACCGCGCTCGTAGCGGAACGAGGCGTCGGTTTGCAGGCCGTGGAACTTGGCCGTCTTGCGGATGCTGGTGGGGTTGAAGTAGGCGCTTTCGAGGAAGACGTTGGTGGTTTCCATCGTCACGCCCGACTGCTGTCCGCCAAACACGCCCGCGATGCACATGGGCGCTTCGGCGTTGCAAATCATCAGGTTGGTGGCGGCCAACTTGCGCTCCACGCCGTCCAAGGTGACGAAAGGCGTGCCTTCGGGCAGGCATTTCACCACGACCTTCTTGCCCGCGATCTTGTCGGCATCGAAGGCGTGCATGGGCTGGCCCACTTCCATCAGCACATAGTTGGTGATGTCAACCACGTTGTTGATGCTGCGGATGCCGACGGCGGCTAAGCGGTTCTTGAGCCAGATCGGCGACTCGCCCACTTTCACGCCGCTGACGGTCACGCCCGAATAGCGTGGACAGGCTTGCGTGTCCTCCACCACCACTTCGATGTCGTTGTCGTGGTTTTCCACCTTGAAGTCGTCCACCGAGGGGCGGATGAGGTGGTATTGCGTCGTGTTCTCGCGTTGGTTGAGGGCGGCCACAAGGTCGCGGGCCGAGCCGATGTGCGAGGTGGCGTCGCTGCGGTTGGCGGTGAGTCCGATTTCAAGCGTATAGTCCTCTTCCACAGGGAAATAGAATGCAGCGGGACGGCCCACTTCATAGTCATCGGGCAGCACCATGATGCCGTCGTGCGAGGTGCCGAGTTGCAGCTCGTCCTCGGCGCAAATCATGCCTTCCGAGACCTCGCCACGGATCTTGCCTTTCTTGATGGTGATGTGTTCGTCGCCAAGCCAAAGCTCGGTGCCGATGGTGGCCACGAGCACCTTTTGTCCTGCCGCCACGTTGGGCGCGCCGCACACGATGTGGAGCGGTTCCTCGCCGCCCACATCGACGGTGGTGATATGCAGATGGTCGGAGTTGGGGTGGTCGATGCAGGTGAGCACCTTGCCGACGACGACGCCACGCAGTGCGCCTTTCACCGACTCAAAACGTTCCAAGTCTTCCACTTCGAGGCCCGTCGAGGTCAATATCTCGCCGACCTTCTCGGCCGGATAGTCGCAGTTGACGTATTGTTTCAACCAGTTGTAGGAGATTTTCATTGTCTTATGTTACAGTTAGTTATTGAATTTCGATTTTTTGTCACGGGACTTCGGGACACGGGACAAGACCAATGTCTCGCGTCTCGCGTCTCGCGTCCCGCAGTCTCGCGTCTTTTATGTAGTCTAAATTTTCTCATCAGCTTTTTATTGAGCGGCAAAAATACGAAAATCTGACAAAATGTCACGAAGATTTCTGCTGTAAAGAGTAAAAATCTCAAAATAGTGTGTTTTTTTTGTTGCGCTAATCTCAAAAACGTGTATTTTTGCGCTTGAATTAAGGTCAAAAACGTGAAAATTCGATGTTTTGTTAAGGTCAAAAACGTGAAATGTGTGTTATGAAACGAAAGATATACAATAAGTTACAAGAATGGAAGGAGTTGAGCCAAGGAACAAGTGCCTTGATGATAGAAGGTGCGCGTCGTATCGGTAAGAGTTTTATCGTCGAGGAATTTGCCCGAAACGAGTATGACGATTACTTGCTCATCAACTTTCGCCTTGCGCCAGAGGAAGTGAAAGAGTGGTTCGACTTGTATTTGGAAGACCTTGACAAGTTGCTGCTCAATCTTCAGTTGCATTACAACAAGCAATTGAAGCCCCGTCGGTCGGTCGTCATTTTCGACGAGGTGCAAGACTGCCCTCGCGCTCGCGAAGCCATCAAGTTCCTTGTGGCCGACGGACGTTTTGATTACATGGAAACGGGTTCGCTAATCAGCATCAAGAAGAACGTGAAAGACATTGTGATTCCGTCGGAAGAGGAGACGTTGGAGATGTTCCCGATGGATTTCGAGGAGTTTCTGTGGGCAATGGGCAACGATACATTGATGCCTTTCATTGAGGAATGTTATGCGAAACGGCAGCCGCTCGGTCAGGCATTGCATCGGAAGGCGATGGATTTGTTCCGTCTTTACATGGTGGTCGGCGGAATGCCACAATCTGTGTTGAGATATGTTGATACTCAAGACTTTCGGAAGGTTGAAGCCGTCAAAAGGCAGATCTTGACGCTCTATCGGAATGACATTCACAAATATGCCGACAACGCCGAAAACAAGGTGACGGCCGTTTTCGACGAGATTCCTGGACAGTTGCAAAAGCATGAGAAGAAGTTCCGGCTTTCGGCCCTTGGCTCTGAGGCAAGGATGCGTGACTACGACGATGCCTTTTTCTGGCTCAGCGACGCCCGCATCGTCAATTGCTGCTACAACACTACCGAACCGAGCCTTGGCCTGCGCCTCAACGAGTCGCGGACCACGCTGAAATGCTATATGGCCGATACGGGGTTGCTCATCAGCCATGCTTTCAACGAGAAAGGCGAGGTACCCGTTGAGATTTATCAGAAAATGATTTTGGGCAAGTTGGAGACCAACGAAGGGATGCTGGTGGAAAATGTTGTGGCGCAGATGCTTGCGACCTCCGGGCACAAGTTGTTTTTCTACAGTAAGTCGAACAACAAAGATGCCGAGGATCGCATGGAGATTGACTTTTTGATACGGAAGTCGAAGATCACCAATCGGCACAACATCTCGCCCATAGAAGTGAAAAGCGGCGACCGGTATTCGTTGAGTTCGTTGGGAAAGTGCATCAGGAAATACGGCCCTTACCTTTCGACGCCATTTGTGCTGCACGACTGCGACCTGAAAGTGGAGAACGACATTGCTTTTCTGCCGCTTTATATGGCATCTTTGCTGTAAGCAATACAAGACAGGCAAGGCCAAGACCGTCCGCCTTGCTACTCTCGATGCCATTTGCCGCGAGCTGCGATGCACCACGGGAGATTTCATGGGAATCAGGCTTTCGTCGGTCACTTTCAATGTAAGTTCGGTCATCGTATTGTCTCCTTAGTTTATTCAAGTTTCGCAAGTTGCGGTGCATCCCGAAGGGATGCTGTTGTCCCTATGTTTCGTTTTTACCGAACGCGCATCCCGATGGGATGCCATTCCGCTACGTCCGACTAATCCCGTAGGGATTTACGTTCGGTAAAACAACTACAATCAATCTCTTACACATCCCGTTAGGGATGTGCGAAACTTGAGTTAAGTTATCTTTCGAACGGCAAAGATACGCAATAATTTGGAATTGTACTATTGTTTCTTCTAATTTGGCCGTTTTTGAAAAAAATCAAAAATACCAACAAAAATATATCGTAATTCGATAAAATGTTCTACTTTTGCAGCGTCTTTAAAAATGATGTGACATGAAAATCATTCAAAATAGGAAGGTGCTGAGCACTTGCGCTGCTGTTGCCATGGCATTATTGGCTCAATCATGTATTAGGGTTCAGGTGGCCATCCCCAACAGATGGAACGAGCGTTACGCCCAAAAGCAAGACTACATCGAGTGTCTTACGGCTGACCAATTGAAAGAAAGGATAATGTCGGACACTTCGCATTACAAGATTGTGATGATTTACAGTACAGGTTGCGGCGCTTGTTCCCGGCATTTGCAGAGGACTTATGCCCCTGCCTATGCCCACCACCGCGACGATGTGAAGTTCTATTTCATCAGCGAAAGCACGGGAGGCATCAAATTCTGTCGTGAGGAGTTGGAACGCTATGGCCTTTACGATGGCAAGGTGCTGTGTTTCCTCGACGATGACCCTCGTTTCGACCAGCAAAACCAAGGGAAGAATTATAATATGCAAAGTCTCAAAAACCTGACCAACCACATCTTTGCCAATGGCCCCAAGGTGACGGGAAACCTCGGCCTGCCGTGCGAGTTTGTCGTGAGCAAGGACAACCGCGTCTTGAAGCAACTCACCACCACGCCCCATTCGGGTTCGGCCATCACGACCGTCCAGCTTTTCCAAATCGACTTCGAACGCATGCAAGACATTGATTTCGACTCGATTTACCTTCAAGATTTGGATTTCGACATGTTTGAAGGGACTCCCGTTTGCAATGAAGATTATTGCCCGTTGAAGTAATATGATATGTGTTCTTTTTGCAGCATCATGCCAACAAAAAGAGTGTAAAAGAAGTATAATAAACTATTTGTCAACAAATTAAATGAAAGGAATTACGAAAATGAAAGACAAAACCCAAAAGAGCATCCGCATTTGCTGCTATGTGGCCTTGGCTTTTTGTGCCCTTTGGGCCGGGCTGATGGTGAATTACTTGATTGCCGACATATTGGGTTATGGCCCTTGGCCAAAACCTGTTGATTGGTCGGATAATGCGCTGGCTAAGGCTCTGATCTTGGCTTGTTATCTGCTTGGTACAGTAGTAATGATTATTCTATGCGTTAAGGTCGTGTTCAACATACTGAAAGGCATCCGTGAGAACACCGTTTTCCCGAAAAACAATGTCAAGCTGCTGTTTTGGTTGGCGTTGGCGGACTTTGTCTATATGTTGGGTTTCTCGAATTTGTTGACTCTTTGGCAAGATGATTTGATTTTCAAGCTTCAGCACACCAACTTCGTCACGCCCTTCTTCCTTCTTTTCTTCGCCTTCATGTACAAAGTGGCCGCCGACGCGGTGGAGGAAAACAATTTAACCGTCTAATGGACGCGAGACTTCGAGACGCGGGACGGAATTGGTCTCGTGTCCCGTGTCCCGCAGTCCCGAGTCAAAAAAGAAAGAACTATGATTATCATGAACTTAGATGTAATGCTCGCCAAGCGCAAGATGCACTCCAACGAATTAGCCGAGCGCATCGGACTCACCCAAGCCAACCTCTCCATCCTCAAGACGGGCAAGGCCAAGGCCATCCGCCTCAGCACCTTAGACGCCATCTGCCGCGAGCTGCAATGCACGCCGGGGGATTTGCTGGAATATAGATCCGATGAGGAATAATATGAACCTTTCGCCGTCATTGCGGGTCGAGCCCGCAATGACGGTGGAGGCTTGAAATAGTCATTCTTTTGTAGTAATTGTATCATCATGAAAAAACACATAATTCTTTTGGCTTTTGCCCTGTTCGCCCTCAGCGGCTGCAACACCCTCGCCCCCATGCTCTTCGGCTTCCGCGAAATCGACGGCTACAACGCCGAGCAGTGCGAGAAGTTCTACCAAAAGCTGCCCAAGGATTTTGTATTTACGCCCTTGGTGTGCGACGAGGCGCAATTCTGGCAGGTGAGCAACCTCGGTGCCGACTCCATGCAGATGAAAAACCTCTACCAGCCGCTGAAAATCATGTACTTCCACGGCGACACGTTGGTCTCGTTCCACATCAACTGCTATTGTCCGCCCACGCTTACCTTCAACCTGAAATGGAACTACGCCCACCAGTTCGACGTGTTCCCGCCCGCCACCACGGTGCCTTTGGACGGCTACACGCTCACGCGCAGCCAGATGCAGTCCGTTTTCCCCGAAATCACGGGCGAGGCCGACTACACCGTGCTCGTCTTCTGGACGAACATGGTGCACAAGATCTCCAAGTCGGAAATCAAGACGGTTTACAAAAACCTGAAGAAACACGGCCCTTCGACAGGCTCAGGGGCCGCTGAGGTTTATCTGATTAATAACGACATTCTCATGTCGAAGGAGCTGGAAGCGGTAGAGTAGGAGGGTGCTTTTTCGGCAAAAAACGATTTTCCCGGCCACTTTTGCCGTTGGTTCGGAAAAATGCGTTATCTTTGCACCCAAATCGCAAGATTTAACGGTGTTAAATACATTATGAAGAATGTCAGAGATTGTTTTCTTAAATAACGAGCCGGACCAAGACGGCGCAAGGGTTCAGAACAAGCCGGAACATCCGGAGGCGGGCAGGGAAGAGGAGCCTTTCGGCAAGTCGGAAGAGATTCGTTCTGAAGATTATACCCAAATCAAGCCCTTCTTTGCCTCGCGTTATGGCAACAGTCGGCTCTTCACGGCCCAAAACAACGGGCGCAAGGTGGTTCTCAAAGCCTTGAAAAAGGAGCGTTGCAACGAACCCAAGAGCAAGGCCGCGCTTCGTCAGGAATATGACGTGACGAGTGCGCTCGACAACAAGTTCGTCCGCAAGGCGCTCGATTACGTCAGCATTCAGGGCTTGGGCGACTGCATCGTGCTTGAGTTCGTCGAGGGCAAGACGTTAGCCGAGCATGTGCGCGTGGGCTCGCTCTCCGAAAAACAGGTGAAAAACATCTTGATTGACGTTTGCGACGCTTTGGCTTACATGCATCGCAACCAAGTGGTTCATAGCAACTTGAAGCCGGAAAACATATTGGTGACCGCCAGCGACTACCGAGTGAAGCTGATCGATCTGGGCGTTCCCATGACGGATGAAGAAACCGACCGCGAGCTGCTCATCAAGGAAATGGAGTTTGTGGCTCCGGAAATCATCAAGGGAGAGGAGTCGGACTCCCGCTCCGACATCTACTCTTTGGGCAAAATCATGGAGTTTTTCGGCGAGCGCAACATCACGAAGCAATACAACGCCGTGGCCACGCATTGCACGCAGTTTTCGAAGGAACAGCGTTACGAAAGCATCTCGGAAGTGAAATCGGCCATCACCAAAGGCCATTCCGTGCTGCGGGTTTTCATCGTTTTGCTGGCGCTTGCCTTGTTGGGCGGCCTGGCATTCGTGTATGTGCCCAAGATCAAGGCCAACATCGAGAAGGAAAGAGCCGAAAGGATGGCTTTCGACTTTGAGCGTGCGGTCGAGAACATGCAAGACGAGTTGCCCGCCCTGTGCAGGAAATACAAGGTTCACTCCATTTACGAGCCCCTCGCCCTCAACTGGGACGCCGACAGCCTGCGCTTTGCCCAACGGCTGATGCCGTTTTTCGGGTCGGAGGAGTATAAAGTCAAGGCGTTGGACGCGCTCGACAAACAAAGAGCCTATGTCGAGGCCAACCGTGTTCAAGAGTTTAATGCGTTGCTGCTCAACGAGTTCAAGAATGCCAACGACAGTTTGGCCGTGGCGTTGAAGACCGTCATGCCGGTACAGGACGACTCGCTGCTTCTTGTCGAAGCCAACAAATGGTTCAACATGCGGAAATGAGGTTTTTTCCCGGCATTGAAATAATTGGGCCGAAATGCAGTTTAAGTATAAAACGACAACGAAAGTGCAAAGGAAGACAAATATTATCATGACATTGGGTTGCGTGATGGGCCTCTTGCTGCTGAGCGGCTGCTCCACCAAGAAGAACACCCTTCCGCGCCGGATGTATCATAACCTGACCAGCCATTACAACATTTATTGGAACGGCGAAAAGAGCTTGAAGGACGGCGACAAGCAGCTGAGGTCCAGCGTGAAGGACGACTATTCACAAGTGCTGCGCGTCTATAACTACGGCACCCAACAAGACGGCATGGGCATGAACTCCACCATGGACCGCGCCTTGGAGAAGACCTCCATCTGCGTGCAAAAGCACTCCATGAAATTCAACAACCGCGAACGCGTGAAATGGATCGACGACGCCTACCTCGTCATGGGCAAGGCGCATTTCTACAAGCACGACTACATCCCCGCCCGCCGCACTTTCGATTTCGTGGCTTCGGAATACAATTACAACGACATTGCCCATGTGGCCAATCTGTGGCTCATCAAGACCTACATGCAGACCGAGGAGTATTCGAAGGCAGTGGCCCTCATCGAACAGCTGCAGGCCAAGACCTCAGGGCTGAAGAAACTCCCCAAGGAATTGCAGCGCAACATGGACTTCACCATTGCCGACTATTACATCGCCACCAACGACTACAATAATGCGGTCAAATACCTGAAAAGCGGCAACCTGCTCAACAAAGACCGTGACCTGCGCACACGCTCGATGTTCGTTTTGGGCCAAATCTACATGCATCAAGGCGATGACGGCCGGGCCACGGCACAATTCAAGAAGGTGGTCAAGCGCAACCCGGTCTATGAGATGGCTTTCGAGTCGCGGATGAACATGGCCAAGATGGGAACGTCGAACAATTCCAAGGAGCTTTTCAAGATGTTGAACAAGATGCTCCGCGACCCGAACAACGACGAATACAACGACCGTATCTATTACGCCATGGCCGAGCTTGCCCTTCGCGAAGGCGAGGAAGACCGCGCCATCAATTACTTGAGGAAATCGGTGGCGGCCTTCAAGGACAACCGCATTCAACGGGCACAATCGGCACTGAAAGTGGCCACCATGCTTTTCGAGCGCAACGACTATGAGCTTTCGCAAGCCTATTACGATACGGCCGTCACCAGCATGAACCGCGAGGTCGTGGGCTACGACAGCATCCTCAACATTTCCCAAACCCTTAACGAGCTGGTGTCGTACCTCACCATCGTTCACGACCAAGACAGCCTGCTTCGGGTGGCAGCCATGGATTCGATTTCGCGCAACGTGTTGATTGATAGGATTATCGCACAAGTCATCCAGCGCGAGCGGGAGGAAGAGGAACAACGGCGGTATGAAGAGCAACTGGCCATGATGGGCGGCGCCACGGGCAATACGAGCGTCAGCGAGCCAAACAACAGCTCGGCATGGTATTTCTATAACCAAACCGCCCTGACGAAAGGCTTCACCGAGTTCAACCGCAAGTGGGGCATGAGAAAGCTCGAAGACAATTGGCGGGTCAGCGACAAGAAGAGCATCGCCTCGGCCTTCTCGGGCGGCGCTTTCGACGAGGAAGAGAAAACCGCTAACGAAGCCAAATCCAAACAGGATTCGCTGAACGCCACGTTCACCAACCACGACCGCGGCTATTACCTGAAAGACCTTCCGCTCACCGACGAACAGAAGCGCGAAGCCGATTCGCTTATCGCCGACGCGCTCTATAACCTCGGCTTCCTTTACATGGACCGCCTCTCCAACCTGCCCCGCTCCATCGAGTCGTATGAGTCGTTGGACCGCCGCTATCCGGGCAACGAGAAGGAACTGCCCACATGGTATGCGCTCTACAAGATGTATGGCGAGCTGTCGGAAACCGACAAATCCCTGGCCTACAAAGGCAAGATTTTCGACAAGTATCCCACGTCGAGCTATGCCCAGTTCATCAACGACCCCGATTATTTCAAGAAATTGGAGGCCGAGGAGAAAGAATCGTCGGAGTTTTATGCCAAGACCTACGAAGCCTTCGAACAAGGCCAATACTACCGCGTCAGGATGAACACCGAGCGTGCCATGGAGCTTTATGCCGCCGACACCGCCTTGATGCCCCGCTTCGCTTTCCTCAATGCCGTGGCCAAGGGCCGTCTCGTCGCGGTTGACACGATGGCGTATGCCTTGTATGACCTCGTGCGCACCTATCCCCAAAGCAGCATCACGCCGTTTGCCCGACAGGTGCTGGACAACATCAACGAAGAGTACAACCTCGGCCTTGACTTGAACAAGATCGATGACGAAGGCGGCGAGACACCCGTGATGAAGAAGACCTCGCCCTACGTCCATGAGCCTAACGCCGAGAGTTTTGTCATGATCGTGTGCGACTCGAAACTGGTGCGCATCGAGCCGCTGAAGGTGCGCATCTCCGACTTCAACAAGAGGGAACACCGATTGAAGAACTTTACCATCAAGAGCGTCATCCTCGACGACAAACACACGATAGTGACCATCGGCAACTTTGACGGCGAGAAGCAAGCCAACGACTACATCACCTCCTTGTTCTTGACGGATTATGTCTTCGGCGGGATGGATAAGGCGACCTACTCGGTGAACCCCATCTCTGTCAGAAACTATCCTGTCTTCTATCAGGACAAGGATTTGGATGAGTATATGAAATTCTTAGAGTCCAACAAATAACAAAATAAATGAAAATCATGGAATCACCTGTACGCAACCTCATTGGTGAAGGAACGACCATCAAAGGCGACATCGAATCGGGTGGCGACATCCGCATCGACGGCCACCTGATTGGCTCGCTGAAGTCGAACGGCAAGGTCGTCATCGGACAGACAGGCATCCTCGAAGGCGACTTGAACTGCAAGCAAGCCGAGATTTCGGGGACGGTCAAAGGAACCATCAACACGGAAGAGCTGACGGCCTTGAAATCCACTTCGAAAGTGGAAGTCGATCTGGCGACGAAACAACTGATGATCGAAGTGGGCGCGCAATTCACGGGCAAATGCGTCATGGGACAGCAACAGACCGTGGTCATGCCCCAGCAAAAAATCGGCTGACGATGGGCGACGAGAAACTGACGCGCTACTTCGGCTACGAAGCCATCGAGAAATTTGACGACGAGCGGATAGCCAAGTTGCAGGAGCACTACAAGGCCATCCTTGAGCTGTTGGGCGAAGACCCGCAGCGCGAAGGCCTGCTGAAGACGCCCATGCGCGTTGCCAAGTCGATGCAATTCCTCACGCACGGCTACGAGCAAGACCCGATGGAAATCCTGCTTTCGGCCAAGTTCAAGGAGGACTATCGGCAGATGGTCATCGTGAAGGACATCGAGGTCTATTCGCTGTGCGAGCATCACCTCATTCCCTTCATCGGGAAGGCGCATGTGGGCTATATTCCAAACGGCTACATCACGGGGCTGAGCAAGATCGCCCGCGTGGTGGAAGCCTATTCGCGCCGCCTTCAGGTGCAGGAACGCCTGACGACGCAAATCAAGGACGCCATCAACGAGGCCCTGCATCCCTTGGGCGTGGCCGTCGTCATCGAGGCACGGCATTTGTGCATGTCGATGCGTGGGGTGCAGAAGCAAAGCGCGGTGACCACCACCAGCGACTTCATCGGGGCCTTCGAGCGCGAATCGACCCGCGAGGAGTTCTTCCAACTGATTGGCAGCAACCTACACTGAATCTTTGAGTAATCTTTGAATCTTGAATCTTGAATCTTAAATCTTAAATCTTAAATCAAAAATGATTAAGGCATACGTTTTCCCCGGACAAGGGGCGCAATTTGTGGGAATGGGCAAGGACTTGTATGACAAGTCGCAGAAAGCCAAGGATATGTTCAACAAGGCCAACAACATCTTGAAGTTCAAGATCACGGACGTGATGTTTGAGGGCACCGACGAAGACCTTCGCCAGACCAAGGTCACCCAACCGGCCATCTTCCTCCATTCGGTCGTCTTGGTTTCGTTGCTCGACGACTTCGACCCGAGCATGGTGGCAGGGCATTCGTTGGGCGAGTTTTCGGCGTTGGTGGCCAACAAGGTGCTGACGTTTGAAGACGGTCTGCGCTTGGTGAGCAAGCGTGCCTTAGCCATGCAAAGGGCTTGTGAGGCCCAACCAGGCACGATGGCCGCCGTCGTCGGTGCCGAAGACAAGCTGATTGAGGAGGTTTGCGCCTCGGTCAAGGATGCCGTTGTCGTCCCGGCCAATTACAACTGCCCTGGCCAATTGGTCATCTCCGGCTCTGTTGAAGGCGTGGCGGCAGCCTCCGAGAAGCTGAAGGAAGCCGGCGTGAAGCGCGTGGTGCCCCTGAGCGTGGGCGGCGCATTCCACAGCCCGCTGATGGAACCCGCCCGCGTGGAGCTGGCCGAAGCCATCAACAGCACAGAGTTCCATCAAGGCATCTGCCCGGTTTACCAAAACGTCACGGGCCAGTCGGTCAACGACCCCGAAATCATCAAGACGAACCTTGTCGCCCAACTGACCTCTCCCGTGCTTTGGACGCAAACCATGAGCAACATTCTCGCCAACGGCGTGAGAAACATCATCGAAGTGGGTCCCGGAACGGTGCTGCAAGGGCTGTTCAGAAAGATGGACCGCAGCCTTGAGCTTTCGAGTGCCGCCGTCTAATCCGATTGCTTGAACGATGAACGAACAAAGGACGCGGCCTTTCCATGTCGCCATGTTGTTCATGGCGGGCATCTTGTTGGGCTTATTAATTAATAAAGGTGGTCGGCATCGCGACATTCCCGCTACGGATTTCAGCAAGTTCGATGAAGTGATGTGGCGCGTTGGGGAGGATTATGTCGATGAAATTGACGGCAACAAGCTGCAAGACAGGGCAATAGAGGCCATGATGGAAGAACTCGACCCGCATAGCCAGTACGTCTCGTTGGAGGAGTTCGATGCCATGAACGATCCGCTGCTGGGGAGTTTTGAGGGCATCGGGGTGCAGTTTCGCATCGAAAAGGACACCGTGGCCATCGTGAGTGTCATCAAAGGCGGGCCTTCAGAAAAAGTCGGCATCCTCGCCGGCGACCGTATCATTTATGTCGATGACACCCTTGTGGCGGGAGTGAAACTCAAGAACGAGGACGTGATGCGCAAGCTGAAAGGCCCGAAAGGCACCAAGGTCAAGGTGCAGACGTTGCGCCGTGGCGTGGAAGGCCTGCAAGCTTTCACCATCACCCGCGACGTCATCCCCACCTATAGTGTCGATATCGCCTACATGCTCGACGACGAAACAGGTTACCTCAAGCTCAGCAAGTTCTCCGCCACCACCTATGATGAGTTCAAGAAAGGCGTCAAGAAGCTGAAAGCCGCAGGCATGAAGCAGCTCGTCTTCGACCTCCGTGGCAACACGGGCGGCTATCTGAAGGCTGCCGTCGATGTGGCCGACGAGTTTCTTCCCAAGGGTAGCCTCATCGTCTATACCGAAGGCCGCAACCGTCCGAGACAATACATGAACGCCCGCAAGCACGGCATGTTGGAAGACCTTCCCGTGGCCGTGCTTATCGACGGCGAGTCGGCCAGCGCAAGCGAAATCGTGGCCGGCGCCTTGCAGGACAACGACCGTGGCACCATCATTGGGCGGCGCTCGTTCGGCAAGGGACTGGTGCAAGAACAAATCATGCTCAGCGACGAGTCGGCCATACGCCTCACCGTGGCGCGTTATTATACCCCCACGGGTCGCTCCATCCAGAAGCCTTTCGACGGCGACCGCGAGAAGTATCTTTTCGAGGCTTATGAACGCTACGAAAACGGCGAAGTCTTTAGCGAGGACAGTATCCATTTCGCTGATTCCCTGAAATATACCACGCCAAAAGGCAAGATTGTCTATGGCGGCGGCGGCATCATGCCCGACATCTATGTGCCTTTGGTTGACGACAGCACAGAGTATTACTTCAACCGCATCGCCAACCTCGGGTTGCTCTACCAATACGCTTTTGACTATGCTGACACGCACCGCAACGCGCTTGCCAAGTTCAAGACCGTGGAGGCCTTCGACAAGGGCTTTCGCGTGACCGATGCCATGTTTTCCGAGTTGGTGGAAATGGCCGACGAGAAAGGCATCAAAGGCACTGACGAACAAAAGCAAGTGGCCCGTCGCGAGGCCGACATCCTGCTGAAAGCCTACGTCGCACGCAATCTTTTCGACGACGAAGGCTTTTATCCGATTTACGCCCCGATGGACGAAATGCTGCAAAAGGCCGTCAAGATGCTGGAGGGTGCCGGAGATTAATCTGCGAAAAAAACAGCCCCAACCTGCGCCACATTCAAAATAATTCCGTAATTTTGCAGCCCGAAATCGTAAATTCGGCGAAAGTCAATTTAGGTACAATGGAGAAGAACAACGATTTTCTGATTCCGGTCAGCGGCCTTGCCTTGGGCGGCCATTCCTATCAGTTTGAAATCAATGACGATTTCTTTGCGGAGAGGGAATACTCTGAGGTTCAGCAAGGTAAGGTGTCTGTCAGGTTGGATGTTGACCGTCAGGAAACCTTGATGACGCTTCATTTCAGCATTGCCGGGACGGTGTGTGTGCCTTGCGACCGTTGCGCCGATGAGTTCGATCTCCCCATCCACGACGAGCGCGAGTTCATCCTCAAGCTCGGAACGGAGACCGCAGAAGAGTCGGACGACGTGGTAGTCATCCCCGCCGAGCAAGCCGACTATGACGTCAGTTCTTTGGTTTACGAATACATCATCCTCGCCGTTCCGATACACCGTGTGCATCCCGAAGGCCAATGCAATCCCGAAGTGATGGCTCTGCTTTCGGATAGCGAAACGGACGAGGAGCCGAAGGAAGACGACGTTATCGACCCACGTTGGGCGGCATTGAAAGACATTGATTTGAACGATAAATAAACAATTGGTAATTAACATTTTAAAATAACAGTAAAATGGCACATCCTAAAAGAAGACAGTCTCATACCAGAGGCGCGAAGAGAAGAACACATTACAAGGCAGAAACCCCGAACGTGACCGTTTGTCCCGTCACTGGCACCATGCACATCATGCACCGGGCTTATTACGTTGACGGCGACCTGTACTACAGAGGTCAGTTGGTGATGGCCGCCAAGCAGTGATTGCTGGCGCGTGTACGCGGCTGTTTAATGGGTTGTAAGGGCGTTTTATACCGCGTTTTGGTACGGAACAGGCGGAATTTTTCCAAAAAAGACCCAAAGATGTGCCGCGAATGAAAAAAATGCCTATCTTTGCATCGTTTTCGATGCTGAGGCATTGAGAAAAAATAAAGTCGGATTTTTTTCATAATCTTTATATTGTTTTTCCCCTCCTTTTTCCCCATTAGGAGGGGTTTTTTATTATCTTTGCCGCAAATTTCAACGCTATGCAACTTTCTAAAGACCAAAAGAACTTGCTGAAAGGCAGCCTTGCTGGTTGGGCAGGCATGGTAGTAGCTATGATACTTATTACCGTTTTCGGCCAACGCACATGGAGCGACACCCTTTGGCTTCTCCTCGGCGTGACAGTAGCTGAAATCGTTGTCGGACTGTTTCTGATACTTGGTTCGAGAGTGCCGAAAAATGAGAAAGGAGAAAAAAAATGAGTAGAAAAGAAATAGTGTCACAAATCCAAATGCTAATGCGACGTTTGTTTCCCACGGCTGAGGTCATTTTGTTTGGTAGTGAGGCGCGTGGTGAGGCTAGGTCTGACAGTGATATAGACCTCCTCGTCCTTGTTGATGGAGACAAACTCACTTTGGCCCAAGAAGATGCTGTCACCATACCACTGTATGAACTGGAACTTCGAACAGGAGTGGCCATTAGCCCGCTTGTCATGCTGAAGAAAGAGTGGGAAAACAGGCCTATGATCACCCCATTTTATTTGAATGTAAAGAAGGAAGGAATAACGATCTCACCAAACAAGCGCAGTCCTATATTGATTACATTGGTAAAATGATTAAAGAGGATTGAATAGAATTTTAATAATTCAAACACATACTTTATAATGAAAAAAGGATTATCGCTTATTGCAGCCTTGGTGCTGGGCTTGATGACGGCTCGCGCCGACGAAGGCATGTGGCTGCCTTACGCCCTCAACGGCCAGAACTTGGCCGAGATGCAAGCCATGGGCTGCAAACTTACGGCGGAACAAATCTTCAGCTTCAACCAACCGAGCCTCAAAGACGCCATCGTGCAGTTCGGTGGCGGCTGCACGGGTGAAATCATCTCGCCCGAAGGCCTGCTGCTCACCAACCACCACTGCGGCCTGAGCTATGTGCAGAAACACTCGTCCGTCGAGCACGACTACCTCACCGACGGCTTCTGGGCCATGAGCAAAGGCGAGGAACTGCCCAACCCTGGCCTATCCGTCCTCTTCTTGAATAAGGTGGAAGACGTGACCGAAGCCGTGCTGAAGGGCGTCACCGCGCAGACCACCGAGGCCGAGCGCGAGGAACTCATCGCCAAGAACTCAAAGGCGTTGCGCAACGACCGCAAAGGCGACCGCAAGGTGCGCGTCGAGATTGTGCCGTTCTACAGCGGCAACCAGTACATCCTGTTCGAGTACGACGAGTACAAGGACGTGCGCCTCGTGTGCTGCCCGCCTTGGGGCATCGGCAAGTTCGGCGCCGACACCGACAACTGGACCTGGCCGCGCCATAAGGGCGACTTCAACATCTTCCGCGTCTATACCGCCCCCGACGGCAGTCCCGCCGAGTATTCCGAGGACAACATCCCGATGAAGTCGAAATGGTATCTGCCCATTAATTTGGACGGCGTGAAGCCCGGCGACTATGCCATGATTCTCGGCTACCCCGGCTCCACCGACCGCTATTCGACTTCCTACACCGTGAAGAACGTCATCGAGGAGGAAGGCCCGGCCATCATCGACTGCCGCACGACAAAGTTGGAAAACTACCGCAAGCACATGGACGCCGACCAAGAGGTGTTCATCATGTACGCCTCCAAGCAGGCCAGCGTGTCGAACTACTGGAAATACTACATCGGGCAGGTGAAGCAGCTCAAGCGCAACCATGTGTATGAGAAGCGTTTAGCCCAAGAGGAGGACTTCATGGACTGGGTCAATGCCGACGCGCAGCGCAAGGCCGAATATGGCGACATCTTCGACGGCATCGCGAGGAAATGGGAGATCCTCGACGAAATCGAGAAGTCGTTCATCTATCACCGCGAGGCTGGCTGGAACGGCGGCGAGGCCATCGCCTTCAGCCGCAGGTTCATGCGCATCAACAAGATGTTTGAGGACAAGGCCGACAAAGCCGACATCCAAGCCGCTGCCGAAAAAATGCAACCTCAAGTGGATGCTTTCTTCAAGGATTATTCCATGCCCCTCGACCAAGACGTGACCGCTGCCTTGCTCGGACTCTTCTACAAGAACATTTCCAACGACCTCATGCCGAGCGAAATCCTGCGCATCGGCGTGGCCACCAACGGCGACTTCAGCGACTATGTGGCCAAGGCTTTCGAGAAGTCCGTCTTCACCGACAAGGCCCGCCTCGAAAAGTGGATGCAGAAGCCCAAGAGCCTCGAAAAAGACCCGATTTTCGCCCTCGCGATGAACATCATCGAGTCGTACCAGACACTGTATGCCCGCTATGAGGAAGCCCAGAACCTCGGCAACCAAGGCGAGCGCCTCTACATGAAAGGCTTGATGGAGATGCAGAGCGACCGCAACTTCTATCCCGACGCCAACTTCACCATGCGCCTCACCTACGGCACCGTGGAGCCTTACAAGGCCGCCGATGCCGTCAACTACAGCTACTACACCACCATGGACGGCGTGATGGCCAAGTATGTGCCGGGCAACTGGGAGTTTGACATCCCGCAGGACGTGCGCGACCTCGCCAACCGCCGCGACTATGGCCGTTATGCCAACGAAAACGGTGAGTTGGTCGTCAACTTCATCACCACCAACGACATCACGGGCGGCAACTCGGGCAGTCCCGTCATCGACGGCGAGGGCAACCTCATCGGATTGGCCTTCGACGGTAACTGGGAAGCCATGAGCGGCGACCTCAGCTTCGAGCAGAAAGTGCAGCGCACCATCTGCGTCGATGCACGCTACCTGCTGTGGTGCATCGAGAAGGTCGGCAAGTGCCGGAACGTCATCGACGAACTGGTGATCAAGTGAATGCGTACTTGCGACCAACAAAAAAAAGCAGCTTTCGAAGCTGCTTTTTTTGTTGGTCGGGATGACAAGATTCGAACTTGCGGCCTCTTCGTCCCGAACGAAGCGCGCTACCGGGCTGCGCTACATCCCGAACCGTTTTGCGCCGCAAAATTACACATTTTTTCGATATGGTGTGCAAAATGTGGGGCAGTTTTTTTCAAAATGGGCAAAACCCGATTTTTAAGGCTTAGATACACTCACTTCATTCGGTATGCCATGCCTTCAAAAGGCAATCACGCCCAAATGCTCCAAAAGAATCTTCAACCCTATGATAATCAGTATGATACCTCCGACAATGCCAGCCGATTTCTCGAACTTTGCGCCGAAGACATTGCCGATTTTCACACCCAAAACCGAGAAAAGGAAAGTAGTTGCCCCGATGACCGTCACCGACGACCACAACTCCACTTGGATGCAGGCAAACGAAACACCCACCGCCAAGGCGTCGATGCTGGTGGCCACGGCCAACAGGAACATCGTCTTCACGTCGAGTGCGCCATTGTGCTCGTGGTCTTCCTTGCCCCATACGGCCTCGCGAATCATGTTGGCCCCAATGAGAAAGAGCAACGCAAATGCAATCCAGTGGTCGATGGACTCGATGAGATGCTGGAACTGAACGCCCAAGAAATAGCCGATGACGGGCATCAAGGCTTGGAAGAAGCCAAACCACAGGCCGCAGGTCAAGGCCATGCGCCACGAGAAACGCTTGGTGGTCAAGCCTTTGCAGATGGAAACCGAGAAGGCATCCATCGAAAGGCCGATGGCAATCAGCAGCAGTTCGATGAAATTCATTTTGCTTTCAAATGATGCGGCAAAAATAGGATTATTTTTCGCTTCAATTGATAAAAATTATACTTTTGCAGCATTAAGGCAACTCTAAGCCTTTATCGTCATGGCGGAGGAACATCAGCCATCTCCCATGCTGAAGGGTGGCCCTTTTTGCTTGGGAGATTGCGGGTCAAGCCCGCAATGACGTAATGGTTCAGAGTTAGTTTTTCATGCACAAGTCTATCAACACTTCAACGATATGAAAAAACATCTCCTCCTCATGCTTGCCCTGCTGTTGGCGGTGGGCGGTTTTGCGCAAGACAAGCAAAAGAAAGCCAAGAAAGAAAAGACCTACAACGAAAAGGGCGAAATCATCAAGAAGGGCTGGAACTTCGGGCCGCTGCCCGTGGTGGGCTACGATGCCGACCTGGGCTTCCAGTACGGCGTGTGCTGCGACATCTTCAACTACGGCGACGGCTCGCGCTATCCGCGCTACAACTACAAGTTCAACGTGGAGGCCTCGCGCTACACGAAAGGCTCGGGCGTGTTCCGCTTCTACAGCGACATGCCTTACATCGTCAAAAACACGAAACTCTTCTTCGACGTGACCTATTTCTACGCCAAGAAATACGAGTTCTTCGGCTTCAACGGTTTCGAGGCCAGCACTTTCGACCCATACGCAGGCATTGAAGATGCTAAGAGCGGCTACCATTTCATCAACCGTAACCAATTCCGCTTCGTGGGCAGTATGCAAAGGCCGTTCTTCAACGTGCAGAACCTCTATTGGACGGCGGGCTTGGCCTATTACAACACCAAAATCGACCGCATCAATCTGGAAGGTTATGAGAGCCAAACGACACTGTATGAGCAATATGTGGCCAGCGGCATCATCAAGGAGGACGAAGCACACGGCGGAAGCACGTCGCAACTGCGCCTCGGCGTGGTCTATGACAGCCGCGACCACAACAGCGACCCCACGCGGGGCATCTATGCCGAATACACTTTTGTCGGCTCCACGGACTGGTTGGGCGGCAACAACGGCTACAACAACCTGAGCGAGACGGTGTTGTGGCGGCATTATGTCCCCGTTTACAGGGACAAGCTCACCTTCGCCTATCGTTTGGGATTGCAACACCGCATCGTCGGCAACACGCCTTGGTACATGATTAACAACCTGAATACCATGTTTTTCCAGAAGATGTACACCGAGGGCTTGGGCGGCAGCGTGACCATGCGTGGCGTGAACCGCAACGGCGTGCTTGGCGAGGGCTTCGCTTTCGGCAATGTGGAGCTGCGCTGGCGCATCGTCGGCTTCCAGTTCATCAACCAGAACTGGCAGGTGGCCTTGAATCCCTTCTTCGACGCGGGTGCGGTGATTCAGCCTTTCCATGAGGAAGAGATGAAAAACGCGGAAGCCCTGTTCGACCTGCTTCCCGATGCCGAACCGGTGTATTACAGCGGCAATACAGAAGGCATACACACTTGCGCGGGCATGGGCCTCAAGCTCATCATGAACCGCAATCTCGTCGTTTCCGTCGATATGGGCAAGGCCCTCGACAAACGCGACGGCGAGAAACTGAAGGCCTTCGTAGGGTTTAACTATGTTTTCTAAAAATGAGAAGTGAGGAGTTAGTAGTGTGGAGTGATGACTCCCTACTTCTAACTCCCCACTTCTAACTCCTAACTCTCAACTCTTCCCTTACTTCGCTTTGCCTTGGTTGGCGACGGCGGCCATCAGCGCGGCCACCTTTTCGGGGTCGCCGAGGAAGAAGTCCTTTTGGAGCTTCATGTCGTCGTCGAACTCGAAGACGTATGGGATGCCCGTCGGGATGTTGAAGGCGATGATTTCGTCGTTGCCCATGCCTTTCAGCACCTTCACCACACCGCGAAGGCTGTTGCCGTGGGCCACCACAAGCACTTGGTCGTGGGTCTCGAAGGCCTTCATGATGTTGTTTTCATAGTAAGGCATCACACGCTCGATGGTGTCGCAGAGGGCTTCGGTGAGCGGGATTTGCTCATCGGTGAGCTCGGCATAGCGCGGGTCCATGCGCGGGCTCTTGGGGTCGTTCATGTCGAGCGCGGGCGGGCGCACGTCGAAGGCGCGGCGCCACAGGCGCACTTGCTCGTCGCCGTATTTCTCGGCGGTCGCTTTCTTGTCCAAGCCTTGCAGCAGGCCATACGACTTCTCGTTGAGTCGCCAGCTCTTATAGACCGGCAGCCAGTCCATGTCCATCGCTTCGAGGGCGAGGTTCAAGGTCTTGATGGCGCGTTTCAGGTAGGAGGTGAAGCAGATTTCAGGACGGTAGCCGTTCTCTTTCAGTGTTTTGCCGGCTTCGATGGCCTCTTGGACGCCTTTCTCCGAAAGGTCAACGTTAGTCCAGCCCGTAAAGAGGTTCAGTTTGTTCCATTCACTTTCGCCGTGACGGATTAAGATTAGTTTTTTCATTTTGATACTTTTATTTGATTTTGCTTAGTTTCTTTGGGTTGGTGGCTTGATGGACAATCGAAATCACTCGAATTGTGGTTTTGGTCACAGAATAAACGACATAATACTTCTCATAGATGATGTTTCTGTAAACTTTTCGATCAGTACTCTCAACAAAACGGTTCTTTGGATTGGCATGAGGCATCTTTGGCAAAGCAAGAATACGTTCCTTGATTCCTTTCAGGAATTTTTCTGCCGTCTTGTCGCCAAAAACCGTTTGGCCATAGATAATCACGGTTTCCAATTCGCTTAGGAAATTCTCCGTGATGACCAGCTTTGGTTTTTGCGTCTGGCCTGTTATTAGATATTTTCGGCCAACCATGTTTCCAACCTACGATTAAACTCACTAAAACTCATGTCACCTGACCTTTCGTCTTCATGAATTTTTTCCCTATAGTCCTCCAAAGTCACTTCCACGTCAGGGTCGGGGAAAAGCCAGTTGATTTTCTTCGTCGTTGTATTTGCCATAACAAATGATTTTGATGCAAAAATACACAAATTTATTCATTCCACATCCCTGATCTTCCTATGACGGGGTTTTTCTTCTTGGGTTTTGGGATTTTCTTCTAAAGATTCGGTTGGCTGGGGCGTTTCCGAAGCCGTCTCGGCCTTTGGCATCTCGGCCTCCACGCGGCGGAAGATGTCGTCCTTGTCCTTGGGGCGCACATCGGCGTGCCATTGGAAACCTTGCAGCTTTCGGGCGTTTCCCATGAGGTCGTCTTCGGGATACATGGTCTCGCCGATGTCGTTGTAGCCCTTGATGAGGGAGATGCTGTTGCCATCCATTTCGATGGTCATGGTGGCCGATTTCGACACGTCGATGCCGATGAGTGCGCCGTCGTCGTCGCGAATCCAATAAAGGGTCTCGGCACCGCCGCCTTCCACGTTGACGCGCTGGATGTTGCCGCCCTTGAAGCGTGAGGTGATGTCCGTTCCCTTGATTTGGTTGAAGCCTTCAATCGAGTCTTGTGAGACGATGAACGCATTGCCTTTTTGGAGCACCCATTCGATGCTTTTGTCCTTGAGCTTGATGTCGATGGCAGTGCCTGAGAGCTGGCTGTCCTCGGCCCACAGGATGGGGTTGACGCGCATACGGATGGTGGAGTCGGCCATCAGGTAGGTGAGCGTGTCGCATTTGCCCTGCATGTCTGACTTATAGAACCTTACGTTGCGCCGCGCAATGAGTTTTTCGACCTCTTCCTTCCTCTTGTCGAAGTGCATGAAAAGGGTGTCGCCGTGAATGTAGAGCGAGTCGCCGTCGTCGTAGCTGACGGCGTAGGCACTGTCGGTGGCGAAGCTGAAGCCTCGGTTTTCCCACATTTCCAAGTAGTCGCCGCGCATGACGACCTTGTACGAGGTGTCGATCATATCGACTTGGCTGTAGGCCTTGGCCACACCTCGGCTGCGGTCGTATCGGATGGAGTCGGAGCGCATCTGCTGGGTCTCGTTGTGCATGAAAGGCCGCTTGTCGAGAAACACGAGGTCGTCGTCCACGAGGTAATAGCCGTGTTCGCCGTCCAAGACGTTTTCCTTGTTGACGATGGTCGTGGGTCCCTCAAACCACATCTTTTCGATGCGGGTGTTGTAGAACAAGGTGTCGGTGAACATCTGGTATTTCGGGCTGAGCACTTCCACGTTTTCGAAGAACGAGAATTCCTTGAGGTCGTCGCGGTAGTAGCCGATGCAACTGATGAGCGTCTTGTCGCCGCGAATGGTGGTCGCGCTGTCGGGATAGGCGGCCAAGTGCAGGTTGCGGTCGTAGGTGAGGTATTCGGTGAATAGCGTCGTGGAATCGTCCTTAAGTCGCACGTTGTCAAAGAGCTCTGCAAAACGGGTGTCACCGTCATAGTTGAGCAGGTCGCTGAAGATTTCCACGCTGTCGTTGACGATGATGTGGACGTTTTGGTAGGCATCGAAGCTGTTGGTCTTCTCGAAGAAATAGGCCGAGTCGCAGAAGAAATAGGCCGAGTCGTGGCGGATTTTGACGTTCCCGATGAGCCGTTGCATGTCGCCCATGCTTTTGGAGAAGGTGGCCTTGTCGTAATGCTCGACATGGACTCTGGTCTTTTTGCGCTGTATGGTGTCATGCTGCTGAGCCACGAGGAGAGGCGCCAGCAAAAGAAACGTGGATACTATGAGAAGCCGTTTGAGTTTCATTTCCATGAATAACGCGCAAAATTACGATTATTGTCCACGGCGGGCGCAAAAGAACGTCAGATTCGTCAGTGCATCGCTCGTTTCGGAAGGAGGGAAGTCTTGGATAAGATGCAACGTTTTTTCCAACTGCTTGGGTAACAAATCATTGGCGAGACCAATGTTTTCGCCGTCGAGGAGGTCGTCGCGGAGTTGGAAGAGAATGCCGAAGTTGAGGCCGAAAGCGGAAAGGCTTTCCACTTGTTCAGGCGTGGCGTTTACCGACAGGGCACCGGCGATGCAGCACGAGCGCATCAACGTGGCGGTCTTGCGCGTGATGATGTCCAAATACCGGGCTGTAGGGCTGTCGTACCACGGCAGCCGCGTTGGTTTGTCGCGGCTGCCACCATGTGACAGCCCTACATCGCCACCATGTGACAGCCCTACATCGCCACCATGTGACAGCCCTACATCGCCACCATGTGACAGCCCTATATCGCTTTGCATCAATTCCCCTTCGCTCATGGCGGCGGCGGTGCCGAGCATCTCTTGCATGATGGCGTGGTCGGCGGGTTGGGCGAGGAGTTGCATGGCGCGGGCCAAGAGGTAGTCGCCAGCAAGGACGGCCGCACGGCTGTCCCACCGCGCTTTCACCGAAGCTTGGCCTCGGCGTTGGTTGTCGTCGTCCACCACGTCGTCGTGGATGAGCGTGGCGGCGTGCACCATTTCCACGAAGGTGGCTGCACGGAGCGTTTGCGCGTTGGGCGTGCCGAAAAGCTTCGCGCTGAGCAGCACGAGGATAGGGCGCAGGCGTTTGCCATGCGTTTCGGCTACATAGCGCATGATGCCGTCCATCGGCTCGGTGTCGGCCTTCATCGTCTGCCCGAAGAAGGCTTCAAACTGCCGCATCTCGGCGGCGATGGGGGCGATGATTTGCTCTAATGATTTCACGGGTGCAAAAATACGGAATAAAATTGCACGATATTTGCTATTTTTGCGTTATCGTTCAAAAGCTATCACCATGAAACACTCAGGAATCATCATCGCAACCTTGGCGGCGGCCACCATCGGCCTGTTTGCCTTCAAAACCCCTTCAAACGACTATAAGGACATGTGGAAAAAAGTAAAGGAAAACCTCGAAAAGAACCTGCCGGAATCGGCGGAGAAAGAATTGGATGCCATTGAAAAACAGGCAACTAAGGACAAAAACCAGACCCAACTGCTGAAGACCTACCTCTGTCGGCAAAGCATTTTCCAGTTTACCGTCGAGGACGACGCGCAACAGTATTTCATCCAGTATGCCGAAACCAAATTGGGCACCTTGGATGCCGTTCACGACGCCCTCCTGCACGAGGAAATCGCCAAGGCCTACGCCGATTATTTGGACGACAACCAATGGCGCATCAACGAGAACCTGCCCATCGAGGGCGGCGACCTCTCGAAGGTGGAGATGAAATATTGGGACAAGACGAGTTTCGAAACGCGCATCAACCAGCATTACGCCGAGGCCTTGAAGCCCGTCGAAGCGTTGAAAAAGGCCGAGACGAATGATTTCTTGGTCTTGTACGAGAACGACGACAACAACAAGGAATACATTGAATACGAGGCCTCGCTTTTCGAGTTCATGTTCCACCGCGTGGCCAATTATTACCAAGAACAAGCCAATGCCGACGATGCCGAAGGCGACACCGAGGCGTGGTGGCTGCCCGCCAACGACTTCGTGAAGGCCGACCTTGGCACCGGCGACAACCCGCTCATCAAGTGCCTGAAAATCTATCAGGAACTGATTGCCTACAACCTCCGAAGCAGCAACGAAGACGTGCTGATTTACAACGACTTCAAGCGTTTCGGCTTCGTCAACGGCATCTTGCAGAAGGACGAAAGATACCAAGCCGCGATGGAAAACCTGAAGGCGCAGCACGACAGCAACCCGCTCTCCGCCGAAGTCGCCTCGCTCATCGCACGAAACATGATGAGCCAATACGAAAGCAACGGCAGCGACAGCACCCTTTTCGACAACTACAAGAAAGCCAAGGCGTTGTGCGAACAAACCATCGCCAAATTCCCGAAGTCGGAGGGCGCGAAGAACTGCCAAAACCTCATCAAACGCATCGAGGAGTCGCAAATCGACATCAGCTTGAATTCAGTGCAGCTGCCCAACGAGGCCATCCCCGCCGTGCTGGAATACCGCAACGTGACCACACCTTATTATAAAATAGTGAAGGTCACGGAAAAGGAGCTTGCCGAAATGGACCGTCTGAACAAGGAGGATTTGCTGAAAGCCTTGAACAAGAAGTCCGTCGTCGTCGAGCAGGAACTGACCCTGCCCGCCGAAACGGACTACCGCGAGCACAGCACCTTGATCGCCTTGCCCGCACTCGAAAAAGGCTGCTATTTCCTTGTGGGCAACGTCAGCAAAGACAACAAGGACAAGGATAAGATGCTGGTAATCAACTTCCAAGTGTCGAGCCTCGGCTACATCACCGACCAACAGGACGACAAGATGACCGTGGTCGTTGTGGACCGCAAGACGGGGAAAACCGTGGAAGGCGCGACTGTGGAAGTGTGGCGGCGTGAGTGGGACTATAAGGCACGCGAGTACAGAACCATCATCATCGAAACGCCCAAGACCGACCGCAACGGCAGGGTGCAACTGTCGAAAAAGACGGACAACTCGTTCAACATCAACCTGCGCAAGGGCGATGATAATTTGCTGTCGGCCAACAGTTTCTACCTCCGGGAGAAGTCGCGCAACACGACCACGAACATTAGCACCAAGCTCTTCACCGACCGTGCCATCTACCGTCCTGGCCAGACCGTCTGTTTCCAGGGCATTGTGACGCTTCGCGAAGGCGACGACCTGAGCCTGAAGGCGAAACACACCGAAAAGGTCTCCTTCCGCGATGCCAACTGGCAGGAAATCAGTTCGGTGAAGTTCACCACCGACGAATACGGCGCGTTCAGCGGCTCTTTCGTCATCCCCACCGATAGGCTGAACGGCGTGTTCCGCCTCAACGCCGACCACGGCAGCACGACCATCCGCGTAGAGGAATACAAACGCCCGACCTTCGAGGTCAAGTTTGAAAGCCCGAAAGAGCAATACAAACTCAACCAAGAAGTTACGGTGCATGGCGACGTGAAAGCCTACGCCGGCTTCGGCTTGGACGATGTGGAATACTCGTATCGTGTCGTCCGCAAGACCTCGTTCCCGTGGCGTTGCTGGTGGTGGTGGTACCCCGTCGTCGAGGACGAGCAAATCACCTTTGGGAAAGGCCGCACTGATGAGAGCGGCAAGTTCGCCGTCACCTTCAACCTGAAGCCCTCGCTGAGCATCGCGCCCGAAAAACAGCCCATGTTCACCTACGAAATCGAGGTGACCGCCACAAGCAAGCAAGGCGAAACGCACAGCGACATTTACAGCATCCGCGCGGGCTACAACGAAATCGCCATCAGCACCGACTTGCCTTCGGAAGTGGAAAAATCCGACATTGGCAAGTACAACATCAGCGTGAGCAATCTCAGCTGGCAGCCCGCCAAGAGCCGCATTTCACGGAAGGTTTTCCGTTACGACGATGCCGACAAGATGAACTACTTCGAGGCGATGCGGCATAACGAAAACCTTGATCGACAGTTGCTTAGTGATGAGGAATTGGCACGACTTTTCCCGAACTTCGGTTTCTACGACAAGCAAAACAAGACCTTGGTCGTTGACGACGAACTCACCGTTGACGACAAGGCCAAGTTCTACGACGGCAAGGCTTTGGAACCCGGAAAATATGTCGTCGAGCTGACGAGTTTGGACGACCCCTTGGCGAAGGTTTCGCAACAGTTCACCGTGTTTGAAAACGACTCCAAAACATTGCCTTTCAACACGATGGAATGGTGCCACCAAGACAAGACGACCGCCCGTCCCGGCGACGAAATCCAGCTCAGCCTCGGCAGTTCGGCCAAGACGGTGGAAGTCTGGGTGCAACTGCTCCACGGCGACGAAGTCCGCATGGACAAGAAACTCACCCTCAACAACGATGTGCAGACCTTATCCTACAAGGTAACCGAAAAGGACCGTGGCGGCCTCGCGTGGCGTTATGCCTTTGCCAAGGAAAACAGGCTCACTGCCAACCGTTTGAGTGTTTCCGTGCCTTTCGACAACTACGACTTGGACGTGAAATTAGCCACTGTGCGCGACAAACTCAGCCCCGGCGCCGAGGAGACTTGGGAAGTGACCGTCCGCGACTACAAGGACAAGCCTTTGGAAGCGGCTTTGCTGGCTGGGATGTACGATGCCTCGCTCGATGAATTTGAGCGCAACTATTGGTGGTTCAACATGTCGCCTTCGGGCGTCTATAGCAAAAGCTTCGGCACCGACGGCCACAGCTTCACCTCTTCGCAAACGGTTTTGGCCTACTACTCTTTTGCCGCGCTCTTCAACTTCAGCCTGCCCTCCGATGCGCCGTTCTTCGACTTCGGATTTTACTATGGCCGACGGATGTATAAAGGTCTTGGCGCAGGTCGTGTGATGTATGACATGGTGGAAGAAATGGCGATGCCAGAGGCGGCAATGGCCAAAAACGCTTCCATTGCAACTGACGATATGGCTGTTGAAGAGGAAGCCGCCGATGATATGGAAACAGGTGGTAGTGCTGAGCAAAAAACCGAACCTGCCGAACCCGCCGAGCCGACCCTCCGCGAGAACTTCAACGAGACGGCCTTCTTCTTCCCACAACTGCGCACCAACCAAGACGGCAGCGCGACCTTCAGCTTCACCATGCCCGACGCCCTCACGCGCTGGCGCCTGATGCTGCTGGCCTACACCAAAGACCGCAAGACGGGCACGAACAACTACACCTTCACCTCCTCCAAGCCCGTGATGATCATGGCCGACATGCCGCGCTACATGTACGACAACGACACGCTGTGGTTCGTGGCCAACGTCATCAACACGGGCGACGAGGCCGTCACCCCGAAGGCGAAACTCGAAATCTTCGACGCCGCCACGATGCAGCCCATCAACCTGATTGTCTCCGATGCCACGATTCAGATGGAACAAATCCAGCCCGGCAGGAGCAAGGAAGTGCGCTGGAAGGTGGCCGCGCAATACGACCTCAGCCTTTTGGCCTTCCGTTTCACGGCCTACGCGGGCGCATTCAGCGACGCCGAGCAGCACCTGCTGCCCGTGCTGAGCAGCGAGATCTTCATGACGCAGACCCTGCCCATCACCGTGAAGGCCGAGACCGAGCAAGTCTTTGATGTTCCCCTTGGCAGCCTCATTGCGGGCGAAGATCCGCAATCTCTGCCAAGTGACAACGGCAATCACGAGCGCGACTACAGCCTGACGCTCAACTTCAGCACCAACCCCGTGTGGTACGCCGTGCAAGCCCTGCCTTATTTGGCCAACGTCAGCACCGACCGCGCCGAGACCGCCTTCTATGTGTTCTACGCCAACACGCTCTCGTCCTACATCGCCGACAACATCCCGAACCTCTTGAACTACATCAAGAAGTGGCAGATCGAGACGCCCGACGCCCTGCTCTCGCAACTCGAAAAAGACCAAGACCTGAAGGCCATCATGCTGCAAGAAACGCCGTGGGTACTCGAGGCCAAGAGCGAGACCGAACAGCGTAGCCGTATCGCCAACCTCTTTGAAATCAACAATTTGCGCGGACAGCAGACCCGCGCCTTGCAACTCATCCAGCAGAAACAGAAACACAACGGCGGCTGGCCTTGGATGGACGGAATGCCCGAAAGTCCCTTCATCTCGACCTACATCCTCGCCGGCTTCGGCAGGTTGCAGCAGATGGGCGCGTGGAACTCGCTGAGCAAGGCCGACCAGAACACGGCGCAAAGCATCTGCGACAAGGCCGTGCGCTACCTCGAATACGACGTGGCCGAGACCTACCGCTACATGAAAGCCCACAGCAAAGGCAAGGACTGGCCCATCGGCTCCGTCACCTTGAACGAGCTTTACGCCTTGAGTTTCTTCAAGGAGCAGAACTCCGACAAGGACTTTGCCACGGCCAAGAAATACTACCTCAAGAGCCTTGATAAAGAATGGACCTCGTTCAACTTCAACACGCGCTCGAAGGGGGCGTTGGTGCTTTATCGCACTGGCAACGAGAAGACAGCCAAGCTGATGATCCAGTCGTTCAAGGAATGTGCCATGAAAAACGAGCAAATCGGCATGTACTGGCCGAAGAAATACTTCTCGTTTGAGTCGCACATCGCCACCCACGCCAACATCATGGCGGCCTTCGCCGAAATCGACAAGGACGAGGCGATGCTCGACCAATTGCGCGTGTGGCTGCTCACCCAGAAGCAGACCACGATGTGGGAGAACTCAGCCTCCACCGCCGACGCCTGCTACGCCCTGCTGATGCGCGGCAGCGACTGGTTTGCGGAAGGCAAGGAAGTGACGTTGCGCTTCGGCGACACACCGATTAATACTGAAGGCGGCGTGGCCGGCACGGGCTTCATCCAACGCCGCTGGAACGCCGATGAAGTGACCGCCGACATGCGCCAACTCACCGTCAACAACCCGACCCCGCATTTGGTTTGGGGCGGTCTGTTCCGCCAGTATTTCGTCCCGATCGACGAGGTGAAGCAGAGCGAGTCGGGCTTCACCATCAAGCGCGAGCTGTTTGTGGAGACGGTCGATGGCAAGGGCAAGAGACTCGTTCCCGTCAGTAACCAGACTTTGAAAGTTGGCGACAAACTCACCGTGAAAATCACCTTCGAGAGCCAGCAGGACATGAGTTTCGTCTTCGTCAAAGACCTCCGCGCCGCCGGTTTCGAGCCGATAGAGCAGATTTCGCATTACGAATACAACGACCGCATGAGCTACTACCAATCGAACACCGACACCGACATGGAGTTCTTCATCGAGCGTCTGCCTAAGGGCGTGCATCAGTTGGAGTACAGCATGTTCGTCACCAAGGAAGGCCACCTCAACAACGGCTACGCCCTCATCCAGTGCCAGTACGCGCCCGAGTTCAGCGCGTATTCGGATGGAATGCGAGTGAAGGTGGGCGAATGAACATTGTAGGGCTGCCCTGACGCAGCCCTACGTTTTCATATTGCTTCGATGATTTCCTCAAAGCTCCGCTCGTCCTCCAAGCCGTTCATCTTCTCTTGCTTGATGCGCGACTTGCGGCGGGCGTAGCTGTTGGTTTGCAGGTTCATCAAAATGGAGATGACTTGGTTGCTGAAGCCCTGTTTGGTGAGGCAGCAGATTTGCAGGTCGCTCTTGGTGAGGGCGGGGTATTGCGCCGTGAGCCGCTGCGTGAAGTTGCCATACACCTTGTCGATGAGCGTCACGAAGTCGTCCCACTCGTTTTCCTTCAGGTCGAAGTCGAGGGTTGAGGCCGTGATTTGCTCGGTGAGGGCCAAGGCGGTCACATACACCTTGTTTTTCTTCAGTGCCAGTTCCATCTGGTTCTTCATCTCCTCGGCTTTCAGCTTGGCGTTCAGCGTTTTCTGGCGCAGGAGCAGCAGCACGATGGCCAAGGTCACGACGAGTGCGCCGAGGATGAGGTAGAGATAGAGGCTCTTCAGCTTTTGCTCGGCTTCGAGGTTGTTTTTCTGCATCTGCAAGTCATATTCCGCCTTGATGCGTTGCACCTGCTCGCTGCGGTGCTCGCGGTCGGCCTGCATCATGTTCTCGTTGAAAAGCTCGTGACATTCAAGGGCTTGTGCATAATTGCCTTGCATTTGATACAGGTAACAAAGGGCTTGATAGGCCGACATGCGCACGCCTGCCATCTCGTTTCGGGTGGCTTCGTTGAGATGGACGATGGCGAGGCTGTCTTGTTCCAGATAATAGTAGGCCAAGCCCAAAGTCAGCGGGCCGTCGCCACTGGCACCATTGGCCAATGCCTGACTGACGCTTTCAATTACTTGTCCGTAATCTTCCTTCACCATCAGCACGTCGCGGCTCGATTCCAAGAGGATGTCGCATTGCATCGTCTTGTCGTTGAGCGTCGTGGCAAGCTGGAGGGCTTCGTCGTAATGCCGTTCGGCCGCGTCGATGTCGCCCAACGAGGCCGCCGCCCGACCGCAGTTGCGCAAGGCGGTCATCAGGAGGGTGTCGTCGCCGAGGGCGCGAAACAGGTTGGCGGCATCGGCGTGGAGCGGCAGGGCTTCCTCAAACAGCTCGTGCTTCCAGTAGCAGAAGCCGAGGTTGTCCTCGATTTGGCCTTTCAGCCGCTGCACTTCGGGTTGGCGAGCGTCGCAACGCCCGACGGCGAGCAGTGCCTGACTGAACGACTCGGCGGAGGCTTCCGACTGCTTGTCGGCGCGTTGCGTGAGGCCTTGCTGATAGTGCGTTTCGGCTTCGTTGAGCCATCGCGCCTTTTGCTGGCAGGCCGCGAGCCCTGCTAACGCTAACGATAGGATTATAATTTTTGGTATTGTCTTCATCGGTCCGTTGTTTTTTCCTTGTAGGGCTGTCACACCGTGGCAGCCGCTGTGTGAATCTGCGGCTGCCGTGATACGACAGCCCTACAGGGTCGCATTTTATCGTTTCACGAATTTCAGGGTTTCGTCACCGATGGAAATGAAATACATCCCCTCGGGCAGTGGTTCAATGTCAATCCGTTGCGTTTCGGCGGTTATCGTGCCTTGCAGCAGGGTTTGCCCCATGAGGTTGGTGATGCGGTAGGTTTCCGCTGTTGTAGGGCTGTCACATTGTGGCAGCCGTACAGATACGGTCAAAACGCCGTTGGCGGGATTGGGATAGACGGTGAAGCCTCCTGAGCCTGTCGAAGGGCCGTCTTCCTCCACGCCGTTATGCAATTCGGCATAGACGGCGTCGCAGTCTTCGTCGCCGTATTTGAAAACCAATTCGTCCTCAATCCAATAGCAGCGCAGGCCTTCCACACGGTAGCCTTTGCCGCGTGTCATCAGATTTTCGGGGAAAAAACTCGTCAGATGGCCGATGCTGCAAACAATGTCGCCCGAGAAGAGGTCGCCGGCATCGCTGACATGGAGCACTTTGTGGTTGTTGTTATCGTAATTGAATACCCCTACGCTGTCCACATGCATAGTGATGCTTTCCGTTCCTACCTTGATTTCCCATTCGTCGCCCGCATTGGCATTGAGGTTGTAGAGTGTGGTAAACTCCTGCAAGTCGCGGTTCCACCAGAAGACCTTGCCGTCTTCCTCATAGACGTATTCGCGGGTCACCTCGGTCTCGCCGTCGCGGTCGTAGTGCGTGTTGCTGCGCACGATGACCTTGGGACGCTTGCCTTGCACGACCGTATCGCCCGTGCATTCCAAGTGTTGGTAGGTGATGCTGCCGTCGTCGTTTTGGATTTCGTAGTACCATTCAGAACCAGGAGAATAAACCGGATAGAGTTTTTGCCAAGTTATGGTAGCATCTGTGAAATCATACCACTCCGCCCTCATAAGTTTGTCCTCTTTTCGTAGAGATTCATCCCAAAAGAAAGGCGGTTGCTTGTCATAATAACCAATGGGGGATGATACCCAGCCGAAATCAGAAGACCATTCAAATCCTCGCATTCCGATGCAAAGTTCGTTTTCACCATATTGATATTCTGCTCTTTGGTAGTTGACAAAGGTGCTGTCAATCCATTGTTCTTTGGTTACATATTGCATTAAGCCGTCTTCGTCAATTTCCCATCGGGTGCGTTCAGTGTTTTGCCAATCGTTGTTGACCCAATTCTGAATCAATCGCTCTATTCTGCGGCCTTGATTGTCGTAATAGAATACATAACTGGAGTCATTGACCCAACAGGTGTCTTCGGCGACCCACTTTTGTCTTGTTTTGGTACGGCAGAGTCCATTATCGTATCCATAGTTAATCGCGTAGCCACTTGCAACACTTCCGTCTTCACGATAGCCCTCATAAAGGACATCTATAATGTTGTCGTCCAAATCTCGGTGGGTAATGGACCGTTCTTGAACCCATTCTCCACTATAACCCAGTTTTTCTGTTATAATTTCACATCCTGTCTCGTTCCAAAAGTAATTTGTTATCACGGGATGCCTCCACTCTTCAGGCACAGATCTTCTGTATTTCATCACCTGAGATAGTCTTCCTTCGTTGTCGTAATGGTATTCAGTGCTGTCAGAGACATACCAAAAATTCCAGTGGTACACTAGTTCTCTTTTCATGGATCGGGTCAATAAATCTCCATTGTACCAATAATAAGTGGTATCCCTCAATGGGTCGTATCCATCAAAGGCATAAAATGAACACTTGATGAGATGTGACTGATCATCATACCAAAAATTTTTTCTGTATAAACTGTAGTCCCACGGAATCGACCAAGAGCCAACAGGATTGTTCACGGCAGTATATTCAAATTGGGAAATCGACCCTTGTTCGTTGTATTGATAGGTTCCCGTAAGCGACTCTTCGTATGGAGTATCATCATAGGTCATAATACGTTTTTTGGTGATCTGATAAGGCTTTTGGATAAATTGTGCCTCTAGGATACCAATGCATCCAAGATAGAAAACAATGATTGCAATAATCTTTTTCATGGCGTTGTGTTTTTAGCGTTTAGTTTTTAATTGTTGTTATCGGTTTTGCATTGCAAAAGTATAGCATTTCTCAAAACAAAAATCACCTTGTCAAGCCCACAAGAGGCCTTGTCTATCATTTCGGATATTGGAAAAATTGCAACAGATTGGTTTACAAATGATTGAAAAACGGTCAGTCTATGGCTTGTCTATGGGGTTGTCTATCTAAAACAACGTAGGGCTGTCATGTTATGGCAGCCCTACAGTCGGTTTTTGAAATGATTTTTATTCGATTTCTGCCCTCAGGGCATAGCCTCATTTCTTCGGCTTCAGCTCGTCGAAGATCATCGTGCGCAGGTTGTCGATGGGGACGCGCACCTGCTGCATGGTGTCGCGGTCGCGCACGGTGACGCAGTTGTCAACCAAGGTGTCGTTATCGACGGTGACGCACATCGGCGTGCCGATGGCGTCTTGCCTGCGGTAGCGTTTGCCGATGGAGTCTTTCTCCTCGTATTGGCACATGAAGTCTTGTTTCAGCGAGTCGATGATTTCGCGGGCTTTCTCCGGCAGGCCGTCTTTCTTCACCAAGGGCAGCACAGCGACCTTGTAAGGTGCTAAGATGGCCGGCAGCTTCAGCACCACGCGCTCCGAGCCGTCTTCAAGTTTCTCCTCGGTGTAGGCATGGCTGAGCATGGCTAAGAACATGCGATCAAGGCCGATGGAGGTCTCGATGACGTAGGGCGTGTAGCTCTCGTTGGTGTCGGGGTCGAAGTATTGGAGTTTCTTGCCGGAGTATTTGGCGTGGGCCGAGAGGTCGAAGTCGGTGCGGCTGTGGATGCCTTCGAGTTCCTTGAAGCCGAAGGGGAAGTCAAACTCGATGTCGGTGGCGGCGTTGGCGTAGTGGGCGAGTTTCTCGTGGTCGTGGAAGCGGTATTTCTCGGCGGGCAGGCCCAACGAGAGGTGCCAGTCGAGGCGTTCCTGCTTCCAGTGCCTGAACCAGTCGAGTTCGGTGCCGGGACGCACGAAGAACTGCATCTCCATCTGCTCGAACTCGCGCATACGGAAGATGAACTGGCGGGCCACAATCTCGTTGCGGAAGGCCTTGCCGGTTTGGGCGATGCCGAACGGAATTTTCATTCTTCCGGTCTTCTGCACGTTGAGGTAGTTGACGAAGATGCCTTGGGCGGTTTCGGGACGCAGGTAAATCGTGTCGGCGCCTTCGGCCACGCTGCCCATTTGGGTGGCGAACATCAGGTTGAACTGGCGCACGTCGGTCCAGTTGCGGGTGCCGCTGATGGGGCACACAATCTCAAGGTCGAGGATGAGTTGCTTGATGGCGTCGAGGTCGTTTTTCTCCATCGCACCATAGAGGCGGTGGCTGATGTCCTCGATTTTGGCCTTGTATTCGAGCACGCGCGGGTTGGTGGTCACGAACTGTTCCTCGTTGAAGGCGTCGCCGAAGCGTTTGCGGGCTTTCTCCACCTCCTTATTGATTTTCTCCTCGATTTTGGCGATATGGTCTTCCACCAACACGTCGGCGCGGTAGCGTTTCTTCGAGTCGCGGTTGTCGATGAGCGGGTCGTTGAAGGCGTCAAGGTGGCCCGAAGCCTTCCATGTGGTGGGGTGCATGAAGATGGCCGCGTCGATGCCGACGATGTTCTCGTGCATCTGCACCATCGCCTTCCACCAGTATTCGCGGATGTTCTTCTTGAGTTCCACGCCGTTCTGGCCATAGTCGTAAACGGCTGAAAGTCCGTCATAAATCTCGCTCGACTGGAAGATGAAGCCGTATTCCTTCGCGTGAGCGGTTATTTTCTTGAAAAAGTCTTCTTGGTTCATAATTGATTGATTGTTGTTTATTTGATTTTCTTGATGAGTTCTTGCGTGGTGATGTCGCGCATCAGCGTGAAGGCAAACCATTTCTTGCCCAAGTCCTTGATGGAGGCTCCGATGTGGTAAACCTCCTCGTCGATGAGCAGAAAGCGGTCGTGTGCCTTGTTGAATTGTTCTATTGTTATGGCTGGGTATTGGCTGTTGTGCTTGTTGAGGTCTAATTGCAGTTGCGGACTGATGTTTTGTGTGTAAACCTTTGCCGAAACGCCGTCGGAGCGTTTGTCGAGCAAAGCAAGCACGGAATCGTCTATATAATTGTCGATGAGGACGATAGAGCATTTGGCTTTTTTGATTAGGTCTGAAACAAAACGATAGGCATCGAAAACCTGCCCGTCGAAGAAGATGCCTTGCTGGGGAGGCGTTTGTGCGTCAATTCTTTTGAAAACCTCGTCGATTCTTTTGTCTGTCTCAATTTGGTGATACTCAATATCAGAAAGCCGTTGGAAAATTTGGGCATTGTTGGTTAGGAAATGTCGCATTGAAGTGAATGCTCTCATAATGCGGATATTGGCTTCGATAGCCGTTGGTGACCGAAGCACACTGCTGAGCATGGCAATGCCGTTTTCGGTGAAAGCATAGGGCAAATAGCGGTTTCCTCCCCAACTTGAGATGCCATTTTGGCATTTCAAGATTTCTATTTCTTCCTTATTGAGTTGAAACATGAAATCCGACGGGAATCTCTCCAAGTTTCGTTTGACTTGACGATTCAATTGGCTGGTTTCCACGTTATAAAGCATTGCCAGATCCTTGTCGAGAAGGACTTGACGTCCTCTGATAAAATGAATCAACGGCTCAATGCTGATGGATTGGATGTCGCGATTCGTGATATCCAATTCTCCAACAACATTGACTTCATCAGATTTTATCAACTTGGCCATAACGGGATTATTCAAACAATCAGCATCGCGTCGCCGTAGGTGAAGAAGCGGTATTTCTCGGCGATGGCTTCCTTGTAGGCCTTCATCAGCACGTCGTAGCCGGCGAAGGCAGCCACTTCCATCATCATGGGCGACTTGGGCAGGTGGAAGTTGGTGATCATGCAGTTGGCCACCGAGAAGGTGTAGGGCGGGAAGATGAACTTGTTCGTCCAGCCCTTGAAGGGCTTGATTTTCCCGCCTATGGTCATGGCGGTTTCCAAAGCCTTCAGCGAGGTGGTTCCCACGGCAAACACGTTGTTGTGGCGCTCGTTGGCCTCGTTGACCAAGGTGGCGCATTCCTCGTCGATAAGCATCTCCTCCGAGTCGGGCTTGTGCTTGGTGAGGTCTTCCACTTCGATGTCGCGGAAGTTGCCCATGCCGGGGTGCAGGGTCAGTTCGGCGAAGGTGCCGCCGAGCAGCTCGATGCGTTTCATCAGGATTTTGCTGAAGTGCATTCCGGCAGTGGGGGCCGACACCGCGCCTTCCACCTTGGCGTAGATGGTTTGGAAGTCTTCGGCATCTTCGGGAAGCTCCTCGCGGTTGATTTCCTTTGGCAGCGGGGTGTGCCCCATGGCGGACAGGCTCTTCTTGAAGTCTTCATAGGCGCCGTCGTAAAGGAAGCGCAGGGTGCGTCCACGCGAGGTGGTGTTGTCGATGACCTCGGCCACCAACTCGTCGCCTTCGCCGAAATAGAGCTTGTTGCCGATGCGAATCTTGCGTGCCGGATCGACGAGCACGTCCCAAAGGCGGCTTTCGGGGTCCAACTCCCTGAGCAGCAGCACCTCGATTTTGGCGCCGGTCTTTTCCTTCTCGCCATAGAGCTTGGCGGGAAACACCTTTGTATTATTAATGACAAAAACGTCGCCGTCTTTCACATAGTCCACCAAGTCCTTGAAGATGCGGTGCTCGATTTTTCCGGTCTTGCGGTCAACGACCATCATTCGGGCCTCGTCGCGGTTTTGCGTGGGATGCAGCGCGATTAGCTCGCTTGGCAAGTTGAATTTGAATTGGGAAAGTTTCATCTCGGTATTATTTTGTTGTTTCTCATTCAGTTAAAAATCGCACAAAGATAATGCGGAACGGAAATTTTGTCAAGTTTTTTTCTTAATCGATTGGTTTTCAGCCTTGTTTTGGCTGCTTCTCCAGTTCTGCCTTTTTCCATTCCTTGAAAGCGTCGCCCGTGTCAACGATATGCTGCCGCAATTTCTCCAAAGGCCAAGCATCCTCAACACGGAAATCGCCGATGCGGGTTCTTCTTAACGATTTCAGGCAAGCGCCGTTGCCCAAGGCCTTGCCGAAGTCGTTGGCGAGGCTGCGGATGTAGGTGCCTTTGCTGCACGTCACCTCAAAGTCGAGTTCGGGGAAGCGGTCGAGGCTGAGCCTGAAGTCATCGATGCGGACATCACGAGCCTTCAGTTCTATCTCCTCGTCGGAGCGGGCGTAGTCGAAGGCGCGTTTCCCCTTGATCTTGATGGCGGAATACTTGGGCGGGTATTGCTTGAGGTCGCCGACAAACTGCCGTCGCGCCGCCTCGATTTGTTCCGCCGTGATGCCTTCGGTGGGGAAGAAAGCATCAGGCTCGCTCTCAAGGTCGAAGGTCGGGGTGGTCTGGCCCAAGAGGATCGTGCCCGTGTAGGTCTTCACCTGTGCTTGGAACGTGTCGATTTGCTTGGTCATCTTGCCCGTGCAAAGGATGAGCAGGCCGGTGGCCAAGGGGTCGAGGGTGCCGGCATGGCCCACTTTCAGCTTGCGGATGCCGTAGCAGCGGTTCACCAATGAGCGGATGAAGTTGACCGTGTCGAACGACGTCCAGTCCAAGGGCTTGTCGATGAGGATGACCTCGCCTTCTTCGAAATTGAACATTACAATAGTCTTTTATAGAGAGTCTCCAACGTTTTTCCTGTCATGGCGGAGGAACATCCGCCATCTCCAAGCAAGAAGGATTTCCCTTGCATTCAGGAGATTGCGGATCGAGTCCGCAATGACGGTTCATAAGAGCGTTATATTAACACATAAGGTAATACAATCGCCAGCAGGCCCACGATGGCGCAATAGACGGCAAACCAAACCAACTTGCCTTTCTTCACGATGTCGATCATCCACTTGCAGGCGAAGCAGCCGAAGACGAAGGCGGCCAAGAAGCCGACGATAGCCGCAAGGGGCGAGATGCCGCTCATGGCTTGGCTGAAGCCCATTTCAAAGATGTCCTTGACGTCGAGCAAGGCTTCTCCCAAGATGGGCGGGATGACCATGAGGAACGAGAATTGGGCGAGTTTTTCCTTCTTGTTGCCTAAGAGCAAGCCCGTCGCGATGGTGGAGCCAGAGCGCGAGAGGCCCGGCATGACGGCGCAGGCCTGCGCGATGCCGATGACGAAGGCGTGCAAGGGGCTGATGTGCTCCTTTTGGCGTGGCTTGGCGAAGTAGGAGAAGGCGAGCAAGGCGGCGGTCACCAAGAGCATGATGCCCACGATGAGCAGTCCCGAGCCGAACACTTCCTCCACCTTGTCTTTCAGGAGAAAGCCCACGAGGGCCACGGGAATCATCGAGATGACGATGTTGATGGCGTATTTCGTGCCGTCGTTGAGGCCTTGGTAGCTGCGCCACGACTGGCGGGCAAACAGGTCCTTGAAGATCCACACGATTTCCTTCCAGAGGATGACCAAGGTGCTGAGCACGGTGGCCACATGGAGGAGCACGGTGAAGGTGAGGTTCGACGCGCCGTCGTCAAGGCCGAAGAGGGCTTGTCCGATGGCCAAATGGCCGCTGCTGCTGACGGGCAGGTATTCCGTCAGGCCTTGGATGATACCGAGTATCAATGCTTGAATCCAACTCATAGCTTATAGTTGTTTGTCACAAAACTTGCAAAACCCTACAAAACCTTTTCTTGGTTTGGGCGGCGGCCCAACCGGTCGCCGCCGGAAAGCAGCCGGTTGGCGGGCTTTCCCTGTTTGTTTCATTAGGTTTTGCTCGTTTTGTTGGTTTTGTGATTATTATTTCCTTTTCCAGAATATCGCCACGATTTCGACCACAAACCCGGCCAAGACCAAAATCGGAGCCAAGGTGAGGCGTTGGAAATTGAACATTTTCTCGTTGAACACGTCGGGGTCGGAGGAGCCGCCGCCAATCATCAGAACGAAACCCAAGACGATGAGGGCGATGCCGACGAGGACGATGATGTAGTTTTGTTTGCCGAAGGGCAAGGTCTTCTGGTCTTCATTGCTTTCGACCATCGGTTTTTTTGTTGTTTCTTTTGCCATTATCTAAAGATTTAAAATTCAAGATTTAAGATTCAAAATTCAAGATTCAAGATTCAAAATTCCCACCTCCTACTTCCCACCTCATTAACTCCTACCTCCTACCTCCTAACTCCTAACTCCTAACTAAAACTAAGCGTAAAGCCGGTCAACGTCGGCGTTCAAATATTTTCGCAGGGCCGAACGGGTGGAAAGACCAGATAGGGCGATGCCCAGCAGGATGATTCCGACATAGATGCCGATCATTACCCTATAGTCTTGGATAAACGCTAATTCCGGCAAGCGTCTTGTGAGACCATAAAGCAGCAGCGCGAGTAGCAAGTCGGCGAGCAAAGCCCCGAAAAAGCCTTGCGAGATGCCGCTCTTGATGAAAGGCCGGCGGATGAAACCGGATGTGGCACCCACCAATTGCATACTGCGCACGAGGAAACGCTTGGAATAAATGGAAAGCCGTATCGTGTTGCGTATCAATGTGATGGCAATGACGAGCAAGACCAAGCTGGCAATCATTAGGGCGAAACCGATGCGGCGGATGTTCTGGTTGATGAGGTCAACGAGCGACTTTTGGTAATAGACTTCCTTGACGTCGGTGTTTTCAAGCAGTTGGCTCTCGATCACGTTGAGGCTGTCGGTGTTGGCCCAAGCCGCGTTGAAGCGCACGTCGATGGAGGGCAGCAGCGGGTTTTCCTCGTTGCCGAGCCATTGCAGGAAGTCCTCGCCGAGGTCGTCGCTGAGGCGGCGGATGGCCTCGTCCTTGGTGATGTATTCCGTCGATTTCACGGCGGGCATGGCGTCGAGTTCCTTTTGCAATTTCAAGATGTTGGCTTCCTTCACGTTGCTGTTCATCACGATTTCGAAGCCGATGTTCTCCTTGAGGTGGTTCGACAAACTCCGTGCGTGCATCATGAGCAGGGCGAACACGCCTAAAAGAAAGAGTACCAGTGTGATACTCATCATCGACATGAAATAGGACCCGGCCACGCGGCGTTTGCTTGAACTCTTTTCTGACATCTTCACGACTTTGAAACGGCAAAGATAGGGGAATTATTTCAAACTTGCTTTTCGCTTCCCATTTTTTCACTATTTTTGTGCTTTCAATTCCTGAAGTCATGCAAACCCTGAAATCCAACATACGCACCGACTCCGAAGAGTTTCGCCAAAACGAGCGTAACTTCCTCAAGCTGATGACGCAATACCGCGAGGCGATGGCACAGTCCATGCAAGGCGGCGGCGAGAGCGCCGTGGCCAAGCACAAGAAACGCAACAAACTGCTCGCCCGCGAGCGCATCGATCTGCTCATCGACCCGAACACGCCGTTTTTGGAGCTTTCGCCGATGGCGGCCTACGGGACGTACAACAACGACTTCCCCTCGGCGGGCATCGTCACGGGCATCGGCGTAATCCAAGGCCGTGAGGCGGTCATCGTGGCCAACGACGCCACCGTGAAAGGCGGCACCTACATGCAATACACCGTGAAGAAACACCTTCGCGCCCAGGAGATTGCCATGGAAAACCACCTGCCTTGCGTCTATATGGTTGACAGTGGCGGTGCCTTCCTTCCCGAGCAGGACACGGTGTTTCCCGACCGCGACCACTTCGGGCGTTTCTTCTACAATCAGGCGCGAATGTCGGCGATGGGCATCCCGCAAATCGCCATCGTGATGGGCATGTGTACCGCCGGCGGGGCCTACGTGCCGGCCATGAGCGACGAGACCATCATCGTGCGCAACCAAGGCACGATTTACCTCGGCGGACCGCCGTTGGTGAAGGCCGCCACGGGCGAAATCGTCACGGCGGAAGAGCTTGGCGGCGGCGAGATGCACACAAGCATCTCGGGCGTGGCCGACCATTTGGCCGAGAACGACCAACACGCCTTGCAGATTTGCCGCAACATCTTCAAGACTTTGGAGAAGAGCCACCGACAGAAACTCGACATGCTGCCCGTGGAGGCGCCTTTGTACGACCCGCACGACCTTTACGGCCTTGCACCCATCGACTTCCACAAGCTCGTTGACCCTCGCGAAATCATCGCCCGCATTGTGGATGGCAGCCGTTTCCAAGAGTTCAAGTCGAGGTATGCCACCACCCTCGTCTGCGGCTTCGCCCATCTGATGGGCTTCCCCGTAGGCATTTTGGCCAACTATGGCGTGTTGTTCTCCGAGTCGGCACTGAAAGCCACGCACTTCATCGAGCTTTGCTGCCAGCGCAACATCCCGTTGGTGTTTTTGCAGAACATCACGGGCTTCATGGTCGGCAAGCAATACGAGCAAGGTGGCATCGCCAAGGACGGCGCCAAGATGGTTCATGCTGTCTCGAATGCCAACGTGCCCAAGTTCACGGTCATCTTCGGCGGCTCGTTTGGCGCGGGCAACTATGGCATGGCGGGCAGGGCCTACAGTCCGAGGCTGCTGTTCATGTGGCCCAACGCCAAGATTTCCGTCATGGGCGGCGAGCAGGCGGCCAGCGTCTTGGCGACCGTCAAGGAAGACCAATACAAATACAAGGGTCTCGAAGTGCCGACCGACGAAATCGCCAAGCTGAAGCGCGACATCTTGGCCAAGTACGACTACGAAGGCTCGGCGTTCTACAGCACCGCCCGCCTTTGGGACGACGGCATCATCGACCCCGTCGATACGCGGAAAATCCTTGCCTTGGGCATCGCGGCCTCGCTCAACCAACCCTTCCCGCCGCAGCAGTTCGGGGTGTTCAGGATGTGATGAATAGCTTATACAGAAATATAATCTTTTGTTTGTTGTTTTTGCCATCTTCTGTTTTTGCACAATCTGTGCAGAAAATGCGGAAAAACGAAGTCAAAGTAGCAATACTATCTATAGCAAGTGGTACAACAAAAGTTACATATGAACGTTTGATACGTGATTATCAGAGTGTTGAGCTGACAATAGGTGTCATAGGCTTAGGATTTGACAAATTAAAAGACAGCAATCCAAGGGGAACGGCATGGCGCGTGGCATATAAGTTCATCACCCCGACGGCAAAGAATGCGAACAACCAGATGTGCGGAGCATATTGCAAGCCAGAGCTGTGCTACTCTTCTTATCATTATGATCATCCAGTAAAGGGACGAATTAAGGTGGATTATTGTGCATGGATGTGGGATATCGGGTATGATTGGGTGAAAAACTGGTTCGTATTCGATATCTATGCTGGGTTAGGCTATGCTTTTGGCAATAGTAATAGCAGCAACTATCACCATGGATTTATTTGTGTAGAGCCAGAATCGTCTCTTGCCTTGACCGCAGGTTTTAGGGTTGGCGTGGCGTTTTAATCTTTGGGATGTTCCCCTTCCCCAATCGTGCGGGCAATCTTCCCGATGTTGAGGCTTCGTGCCGAGGCGTCGATGATGTCCTTATAGACTCCGCCTTTCTTGTAAATGGTGTCGGGGTCGCCGGACTCTTCGACGTGGCCGGTCTTGAGGGCATACACCATCTCGCTGTCGATGATCTGCGAGATGCTGTGCGAGATGATGATGACGGTGCGGTCTTTCTTGATGGCGTCGAGGCTGTTCTTGATTTGCTCGGTGGCGATGGCGTCGAGGCTGGCGGTGGGTTCGTCGAGGAAGATGATGGGCGGGTTCTTGAGGAACATCCGCGCGATGGCGATGCGCTGCTGCTGGCCGCCCGAGAGGTCGGTGGCCTTGTTGTCGAATTGCTTGGGCAGCTGCATGATCTGGTCGTAGATGTACGACTTCTTGGCGGCCTCCACCACCTCGTCGTGCGTGGCGTTGGGGTTGCCGTAGAGGATGTTCTCCTCGATGGTGCCGTCGAAGATGTGGTTCTTTTGCAGCACGAGTCCGATGTTCTCGCGGAGGTATTGGGTGTCGTATTCGCGCAAATCGACGCCATCGAGGGTGATGACGCCTGTCTGCGGCTCGTAGAACTTGTCCAACAAATTGACGATGGTGCTCTTACCCGCGCCCGAAAGTCCGACCAAGGCGGTGATCTTGTTCGGCTCGATGGTCATGTTGACGTCGAAAAGGGCTTGGTTGCCGTTGGGATAGGTGAAGTTCACGTCCTTGAGTTCGAACTTGCCGTTGATTTTCTCGGGTTTGTAAGTCCCCGAAGGCTCGATTTCGTCGTCGCTGTTAAGGATGCCGAAGAAGCCCTCGGCGTAAATCAGGGCGTCGTTCACGTCGTCGAAGATGCGCTGCAGCTGCGTGATGGGCGCGATGACGTTGCTGAACAGCATCACATGGTACATGATCTTGCCGATGGTCATGCCCGGATAGCCTATTAATACAAGGTAGGCCGTCAAAATGATGACCAGCACCGTGCCGACTTGCTTCACGAAGCTCTTCACGCCGTTGTAATAGAACGCCACCTTGCGGGTCTTCATCTGGTTTTCAGTGACTTGGTTCTGGATGTCGAGTTGCTTCTGGCCCTCGATCTGTTCGCGGTTGAAGCTCTTGATGACGTTGATGGAGTCGATGATGTTCTTGATGCCTTGGCTCTTGGTTTCGAGGTGTCCGCGCATCTCGCGACGCCAGCCTTTGAGCCGTTTGGCCTGCCGATAGGTGATCCAGAAATAGACGGGCACGATGCCCAAGGCCACCAAGCCGACATACACGTTGGCGGCAAACATCAGGATCAAGGCCAAGAGTGCGCTCGTGAACAGCGGCAGCAGGTCGATGAAGAAGTTCTGCACCGTGCGCGAGAGACTGCTCACGCCTTGGTCGATGCGGGCCTGGAGCTTGCCCGTGGCGTTGTCGGCCTGCGAGAAATAGGCCATGCGGAAGGTCAGCACCTTCTCGATGACGCTTTGGGCCAAGTCGCGGCTGACGAAGATGCGCATCCGCTCGCCGTAGTAGTTTTGCGCATAGGTGATGAGTGCCGATAGCACTTCCTTGCCTAAAAGCACGATGCTGATGATGGTGACGATGCGGATGGCCTGTGCGCCCCAGTTGACGCCCTCGGTGATAAGCCCGTTGATGCTGTCAACCGTCCAGTCCAAGACGATGGCGTTGACCTGCGCCATGAGCGAGCCGATGAGCGTTAATACCAAAGTGATGAAAACCAGCCACTTGTAAGGCTTCACGAAGGGGCTGACGTTTTTGAAGAGTTGGAAGAGGTTCATGAGCCGTGAATATTAAAAACGCAAAAATACGTTTTTTTCCGAATGTGTTCAACAACTTCGGGTTGGAATGGCTGGATAAGTGATTCAACTGTTCCTGTATTGGTTTGGCGTCATCCCGGTGTGTTTCTTGAAGTATTTGAAGAAGAACGACGGGTTGGGGAAGTTGAGGTCGTCGGAGATTTCCTTGATGCAACGGTCGCTGTTCTTCAGCATTTGTTGCGCTTCGAGGATGACGTATTGGCCGATCCACTGCGGGGCGGAGAGTCCGGTAGTGTCCTTCACGATCTTGGAGAGGTATTTCGGCGTGATGCACAGCTTGTCGGCATAGAAGCCCACGCTGCGCTCCTTGAGGTGGTGTTGCGTGACCAATTCCAAGAAACGTTCGAAGACGATCTTGTGGCGCGACGAGGCGGGACGGTCTTCCTTGCTCTGGCTCTCCATCTGCCGGTTGAGGAAGCTCCCGAAAAGGAAAAACACCGACGAGATGATGTGGCTGACGCTTTCCTGCGCATAGGCATAGTCCGACTGCATGATGGTGTTGATGAGGCCGACATGCTCGCGGATGAGGGCCATCTCGCTGTCTTGCAAGGTGAAACAGGGGTTGTCCAGGATGGAGAAGGCCTCGTTGAGCATCTTGCTGATGTCGGACCTGAACTGGCTAAGAAATTGCGACGAGGCGGCGATGACGGTCAGCGAGGGTGCCTCCGCGCTGTCGTCCGACTCCACGCGGATGATGTTTTGCGGCAGGTTGAGGATCATCATGCCTTCGCGTATCTCGTACTCTTTCAGGTTGATGCTGCACTTGAAGCTGCCTTTCTTGCAAAAAGCCACCATGTAGGCGTCGATGCGGGTAGGGTAGCGCAGCAGGTCGTAGTTGGCCTCGTTGGTGCGCTCGGTCAGGATGAAATCGTCACCTATATTAATAACGTCGTCGGTCAAAAAAAGCTCTTTTGCCCTCGCAATGCTGAAACTGTTGAAATTCTTCGTTTCCATTTGTTGAAATTTTCGACAAAAATAGATAAAATATTCCGATATTTGGTTGGAAAATTACAATTATTCGACTTTTAGATACTTTTTACTGCCAAAAAGATGGATTTCGTCAATGAAGTTTTGTGTTCCTTTGCGCCACGAAACAAAAGGAAAGAAACAATGCATAAAACATTGAAAAACAAGATGATGCTCGTTACGCTCTGTCTGCTTTCGCTGACGGCAGGGGCGCAACGGGTGATGACGTTGGACGACTGCCACAGGCTCGCCCTCGAAAACAACAAGAAACTGAAAATGGCCGAGGAGGAGGTGAACAAGGCGAATTACGAACTGTATGCCTCTTACGCCAACTTCCTGCCCAAGGTGTCGGCGACGGGCACCTACATGTACAACAGCAAGAGCTTCCAGCTGCTGAGCGACGACAACATCAACGCGCTCAACAACCTCGGCACGATGACCCAAGCCGAAATCGACGCCTACCGAGCGGAGCTTTTGGGTATCTATCTGAGCAACCCCGATGCCGTGATTTCGATGGCATTGGTGCAGCAAGACCCTGTCTTGTACAAACTTTTCTCCGACATGATGACCCTCAACGTGGAAGACGCCTTGAACCAAATCGGGCATGAGGTGGCCGACGCTTTCACCATCGACACGAAGAATGTGTTTGCAGGCACGGTTTCGGTGCAGCAACCCATCTTTGCGGGCGGCAAGATTGTGGCCTACAACCAGATTACCAAGGACTTGAAGCAACTCGCCGAGTCGAAGCAGGAGATGCAGCAACAGGAAGTCTTGGTCACGGTGGACCAAGCCTATTGGCAAATCGTGTCCATCGCCAACAAGCTGAAGTTGGCCGAAAGCTACGCCGAGACGCTCCGCTCACTGTCGGACGACATGGACAAGATGTTGGCCGAGGGCGTGATTACGACCTCCGACCAGTTGGCGGTGAAGGTGAAGCTGAACGATGCCGAGACCTCGCTGCTGAAGGCGCAAAACGGTCTGGCACTCTCCAAGATGCTGCTTTGCCAGCTTTGCGGCCAGCCCTTGGATTCCGACATCGTCTTGGCCGACGAGGACTTGGAGGATGTGCTCCTTGTGAATGACAGGGCGTCATATACCGAGAGTGACATCGAGAACAACCGTCCCGAACTGAGATGCCTCAGCATCGCCAACGACATCTATGCCAAAAAGGTGGCGGTCACCCGTGCCGACTACCTTCCGACCGTCGGCGCTTTCGGCAACTATGTGGTCAGCAATCCCTCGTGCTTCAACGGCTTCCAAAACGAGTTCGGCGGAATGTGGAACTTCGGCGTGATGGCCAAAATCCCGATTTTCCATTGGGGCGAGGGCTACAACAAGACGCGCATGGCCAAGGCCGAGGCTAAAATCCAGCAATACAACTACGACGACACCAAGGAGATGATCCTGCTTCAGGTGCGCCAGTGCGAGAGCCAGCTCAGCGAGGCTGAGGCCCGCCTCAAGCTGACCCAAGAGAAGCTGAACGACGCCGACGAGAACCTCCGCATGGCGACGGCGGGCTTCCGCGAGGGCGTGGTCGAGTCATCGACCTTCAACTTGGCCCAAACCGCTTGGCTGCAAGCACATTCGGAGTACATCGACTCGAAAATCGACTGCATCATGGCCGATGTTAACCTGCGTAAGGCTGCTGGAGTGATTCTTCAATAGTTTAGAGTTGAGAGTTTAGAGTTTAGAGTTTATAGTAACCGTGGGGCAGCGACCTACGGCAATCCAAAAGAAAGAAACAAACAAATCCAAAGAATATGACTACAGTAAAAGAACAAAGAATGAACACCTATCTCGCCTTGGGCGTGCTGATAGGCGTGATTGCGGTGGTGTGCGTCATCGGCATCATCACCTTCAACAAGGAGACGGAATACCTGCAAGGGCAGGCCGAAGTGACCGAATACCGTGTGTCGAGCATGGTGCCGGGACGCATCATGGAATACCGCGTGAAGGCAGGCGACCATGTGCGCAAAGGCGACACCTTGGCCATCCTTGAATCGCCCCAAGTGGAGGCCAAGAAAGCCCAGGCCGAAGCCGTCGAGCAACAAGCGCTTGCCTTGAGCGCGAAAGCGAAAGCAGGAGCGAGGTCGCAGCAGATCGACGCGGCCTACGAGATGTGGCAGAAAGCCAAGGTGGGCGTCGATATTGCAGAGAAGTCGTTCAACCGCGTCAGCAACCTGTATCAGGAAGGCGTGGTGAGCGCACAGAAATACGACGAGGTGAAGGCGCAACTCGATGCGGCCATCGCCACCGAGAAGGCGGCAGAGTCGCAGTATAAGTTAGCCCTCTCCGGTGCCCAAAAGGAGGACAAGGAGATGGCCGCTGCCAAGGTGTTGCAAGCCCAAGGCGCGGTGGCTGAGGTCAATTCCTACATCGACGAGACCGTGCTGACGGCCTACGCCGATGGCGAAGTGACCGAGATTTTTCCCCATGTGGGCGAACTCGTCGGGACGGGCGCACCCATCATGAACGTGGCCCAGATGGATGACCAGTGGGCGACCTTCAACATGCGTGAGGACATCCTGAAGGATTACCCTGTCGGCACGGAGTTCGATGCCTACATCCCGGCTTTGGACAGGAGCATCCGCATGAAAATCAACTACATGAAGGATGTCGGCGACTTCGCGGCATGGAAGGCCACCAAGGAGACGGGACAATACGACCTGAAGACCTTCGAGGTGCGGGCTACGCCGCTTGCAGTGGAGAGCGACCTGCGTCCGGGCATGAGCGTCATCGTGAAGAAAGAGCATAGCAAATGAGTCCTGAGAAGAAAAACGAGCATGGCGTTTGGCGTATCGTGCAGCGCGAGGTGGCGCGGATGCTGTCGCAGCCGGTCTATCTGTTCTGCATGGTCGTTGCGCCGTTGGTAGGCTACCTCTTCTTCACCACTCTGATGGGGAAAGGCCTTCCAACCGACATCCCCGTGGGCGTGGTCGATGAGGACAACACCTCCGTCACGAGGCAGGTGTTGCGCAACCTCGACGCGTTCCAGCAGACAGCCATCGTCGAGGAATACGCCAACTTCGGCGAAGCCCGCCAAGCCATGCAACAGGGCAAGATCTACGCCTTTTATTACATCCCGAAAGGCACGACGGAATTGGCCTTGTCGAGCAAGCAGCCCAAGGTGTCGTTCTACACCAACGCGGCCTATCTCGTCCCGGCTTCCCTCGAATACCGCGACATGAAGATGATGGCGGAATTGGCTTCGGGAGCCGTTGCGCGTGAGACACTCTACGCCAAGGGCTATGCCGAGAATCAGGTGATGGGCGTCCTGCAACCCATCAAGATGGAGATGCACGCCATCGGCAATCCGGGCCTGAACTATTCCATCTACCTCTCCAACATCCTGCTGCCCGCCATGCTGATGCTGCTCATCTTCCAAGTGACCATCTATTCCATCTACAGCGAGGTGAAGGAAGGGACGTCGCGGCGTTGGATGGAGTTGGCCGACGGCAACGTCTATAAGGCGTTGTTGGGCAAGCTGTTGCCCCAGCTTTTGGTTTGGGTTGTGATGGGCGCGACGTATCTTGTGGTGCTGTATGCCTATTGGGACTTCCCGCTAAAGAGCGGCTTGTGGCCGATGGCTTTGGCCTCCTTGCTCCTGATTTTGGTGTCGCAGGCATTCGGCGTGTTCTTGTGCGAAGCCTTGCCGTCGCTGCGCTGGGCCTTGAGCATCGCCACCCTGTGGGGCGTGCTTTCCTTCCCCATCTCGGGGTTCTCGTTCCCGCAACATGCGTTCCCGGCGGCGTTGAAGTCGCTGTCGTACCTGTTTCCACTGCGGCATTATTACCTGATTTACGTCGATCAGGCGTTGAACGGCCTGCCGATGGTTTACTCTTGGATGAACTATGCGGCGTTGATAGCGTTTTTGGCTTTGCCCTTATTGTTCCCCAATCGATTGAAAAAGTGTTTGTTAAAGTATCAATATACGAGATGAAATGAAATGGTTGCATAACATATTGGAGGTTTTTCGTGAGGAGCTACACAACGCGTTGACCGATGAAGGTGTCATCGTGTTTTTCCTCATCGTGCCGTTGTTTTATCCGTTGCTTTATTCCTATCTGTATGGAAAAGAGACGGTTCGCGAGGTGCCGACGGTGGTGGTCGATATGGCCAAGTCGGCGACAAGCCGCGAGTTTCTGCGCAAGGTGGATGCCACAAGTGATGTCTATATCGTGGGGCAATGTGCCGACATGCAGGAGGCTGTCGAGCAGGTGCATCGGCGCAAGGCCTATTGCCTGATTTACATCCCCGCCGAGTTCGACCGCGACTTGGTGGAAGGCCGACAGGCTGTCGTGGAGCTGTATTCCGACATGGGCAGCATCTTGTACTACAAGGCGGTGTATGCCTCGTGTACGGAGGTCTCCCTCGCGATGAACCGCGACATCAAGGCGCAACGCTTGGAGGGCGCCACCGACGAACAGGCTTCCACTTTCGCCTATCCCATTGAGTATGAATACGTCCCGATGTTCAACACGCAAAACGGCTTCGCCTCGTTCATCATCCCGGGGGTACTGATATTGGTCATCCAGCAGACGATGTTGTTGGGCATCGGCATGATGGCCGGTGAGGAGCGCGAGAAGAAACGCCGTGGCATTCTTGAGCCGCACGTCATCGGAAAAAGGCCGGTGGAGATGTTTGCGGGCAAGGGCGCGGCCTATCTCGCCATCTATGTGGTGATTGCGGCCTACGTCTTCTGCGTCGTGCCACGCCTGTTCAGCTTAATCCAGATAGGGCGTTGGGCCGACATGTTAGCGTTCTTGGTACCGTTCCTGCTGGCTTGCCTCTTCTTCAGCATGACGCTTTCGGGCCTCGCCTACAACCGCGAGGTGTTCATCATCATGTTCGTGTTCGTCTCGGTGCCGCTGCTGTTCATCTCGGGCATCTCGTGGCCTTCGTGCTCGGTGCCGGCGTTTTGGAAAGTCGTCTCGTGGTTCTTCCCATCGACCTTCGGCATCAACGGCTTGGTGAAAATCAACAGCATGGGGGCTACACTAACCGACGTGCGTCCCGAACTGATTGGCCTTTGGATCCAAGTCGTCGTCTATGGTGTCACGGCGTGGTTGGTGTATTACCGCTCCTACGGCAAGCACCTGCGCGACATCGTCGAGGAGACCCAAGAGCGGCTTCAGGCCCGCTGGGCGGCGTATATGTAAGCAAAATATCGTATCTTTGTCCGTCAAAATCGATGATAGATGAAAAAAGCGGTCATCATAGGCGCGGGATTGGGCGGACTGCAATGCGGCTACATCTTGGCGCAAAACGGATACGAGGTGACCATACTCGAAAAGCACAGCCAGGCCGGAGGATGCCTGCAAAGCTTCAAGCGAAAAGGCTTCTCTTTCGACACGGGTTTCCATTACGTCGGCGGGATGGGCGAGGGCGAGTCGCTGCACCGCCTGTTCGAGTATTTTCATCTCCTTGACTTGCAATGGGTTCGCATGGACAACGACTGTTTCGACGAAGTGGTGATTGGCGACGAGAGTTTCAGCTTGGCCTCGGGATACGATAGTTTTGTCGAAACACTTGCCCAACGGTTTCCGTCAGAGCGGCGTGGTCTTGAAAGGTACGTCGCCACCTTGAAAAACATCGGCGAGCACATCTTTGATGTCGCCAACGACCCCTTCAACGAGGCGTTTGAGACGGGTGCTTACGCCTTCCTGACCAACACCATCGGCGACCCGCTGCTGCGCAAGGTGCTCAGCGGCTCGTCGTTGAAGATGAACCTTTGCGCCGAAACACTCCCGCTCTATGTGTTCGCGCAAATCAACAACTCCTTCATCCAAAGCAGCTGGCGGCTCAAAGGCGGTGGCGCGACCCTCGTCCAGAGCCTCGAAAATTCGATTCGCGAAAGCGGTGGAACAGTACTCACAAAGGCGGAAGTGACCGCCCTGAAGGAAGAAAACGGCTTGGTCAAGGCCGCCGAAATCAACGGCGAGGAACTGTTGGAAGCCGACGTGTTTCTCTCCGACCTGCATCCGGACTCCACCTTGTCGCTCATTGACGTGACAGGCTCGAAGGTGCGGCCCATCTATCGCAAACGCATTGCCGCGCTGCGCAACGCCTTCGGGATGTTCACGGCCAACATCATCCTCAAGCCCGGCAAGATGAACTACCTGAACCGCAACGTCTTCGTACATTCCGCCGACGAGGACTTGTGGCATCCGAGCCTCGCGCAGACCCGTTCCGTCATGGTGCATTTCTATCCCGAAACCTACCCCGACGGCTCGGCACGCGCCATCGACCTGCTTTCGCCGATGGACATGGGCCTGTTGGAAAAATGGACGGACACCACGATTGGGCATCGTGGCGAGGAGTACGAAAAAATCAAGGCGCAGAAAGCCCAAGCCTGCATCGACCATGTGGCGAAGCGTTTCCCCGAACTCAAGGATGCCATCGACAGCGTGTTTACGAGCACTCCGCTCACCTATCTCGACTATACGGGAACGCCCGATGGCTCAGCTTACGGGATTTGCAAGGACTTCAACAATCCCGCCGGCACCATCGTCTCGCCGCAAACGCCTCTTCCCAACCTCTTCCTCACGGGACAGAACCTGAACCTGCACGGCATCCTCGGCACCAGCATCACCTCGTTCCTTACCGCTGCGGCTGTGATGGGGCAAAGGCCGTCGTTCCCAAAACACAACGGCCTTTAAATCCTTTTTTTTGGAGGTCAATCAGTCAAGGCGCTCATAGACATAGTCGTACAGTGCCTCGAAAGTCTTGATGTTGAGCACTTCCTTGCCGGCAATCTTGATGCCGCACACCGATTCGATGAGCGCCACGAAATCGACGAGGCTCAGGCTGTCGAGTTCCAGTGTCTCTTTGATGGGCGCATCGGGTTCGAGCACCGACTCTTCCACTTCAAATTCCTTTGCCACGGCAGCGTTGATCTTGGCGATGAGTTCTTCTTTTGTCATTTTCATAATTGTCTGATTTTAAATTATTTATAAATCCTTTACTATCAATGTCGAATTGGTTCCGCCGAAGCCGAAGGAGTTCGACAGGAACATGTCGAAACGTTTCTCCACGCGCTGCGAAGGTATCAGCAGCCGGGCCGAGTCTTCGTCGGGGTTCTCGAAGTTGAGGTTGGGGGCGATGAAGCCGTTTTTCATCATCAGCATGGAATAGATCACCTCGCTCGCGCCTGCCATCCACATCTCGTGGCCGGTCTGCGACTTGGTGCTGGTCACTTCCACCGTCCTTTCGCCGAACACCTTGTAGATGGCTTTCGCCTCGTTGGTGTCGCCGACGTGGGTCGAGGTGGCGTGGGCGTTGATGTAGCCGATGTCGCCGGGAGCGACACCGGCACGGCGGATGGCCATTTCCAACGAGCGCACGGGGCCTTCCACGTTGGGCGACGAGATGTGGTCGCCGTTGCCCGAAAAGCCGTAACCTAACACTTCGCCGTAGATTTTGGCGCCGCGCCTCATGGCCGATTCGTAGCTCTCGATGATGACCGTGGCCGCGCCGCCGCCAGGCACAAGGCCGTCTCTGTCGCGGTCGAAGGGACGGCTGGCTTTCTCAGGCGCGTCCTCGCGTGTGGAGAAGGCCGAGATGCCGTCGAACGAGCCGACGCACCACGGGTTGACCTCCTGCGCACCACCGCAAACCACCATGTCCTGCAAGCCGTTCTGGATGAGCAAGGCGCCCAATCCGATGGCGTGTGAGCCGCTGGCGCAAGCCCCCGACACCGTCAGGTTGATGCCCTTCAGCTTGAAGATGCAGTCCAAGTTCATGGTGACGGTCGAGTTCATCGACTGGAAGATGGCGCCGCTGCCACACATTGTGGTGTCTTTCTTCTCGCGCATGGTATCGACGGCGTTCATGACAGGCACCGTCGAGCTGTCGTTGCCATACAGCAAACCCACCTCATGAGCGTTCAGGAAATCCTGGTCGATTCCAGCGTCCTTCAAGGCGTCGCGGGTGGCGCAATAGGCATACATGGCCTGTTCGGGCATGAAGACACGCTGCGAGCGCGACAACTCCCCTTTCAGCTGCGGCATCGCCACTTTCGCGGTGAGCGCCGACCTGAATCCCATGGCCTTCCTCTCGGGGTCGAAGACGATGCCCGACTTCCCTTCAAACAAGGAATCCCTCACTTCCTCCAAGGTCGTTCCAAGGCACGACCAAATGCCCATTCCTGTGATTACAACTCTATTTGACATATTTCCTTTGTTTTGTTGAATATCTTTTCTCTTAATGCCATCATTTTGGCAAACAAGCCTTTACGCTCGGCCTTGTGGCACCTGATGTCCTCGAAAAAGTCCTTGCACCATCGGTTGTAATGCCACTCGAACACATAAAAGGCCGGGAACAAGGCGACATAGATGATGGCCGCAAGGAAGCTGAACTTCGCCCACACCACGATCAACGAAATCAGGCTGAACAGCGGCAGCGTGAAAACAACCGAGATGGCGATGAGGAACGAGCTGCGCAACATGGGGTCTTCTTTCTTCCTTCTTGAGAAATACTCGGCAATCCAATAGACGAAGAACGACGGCCACAGGCAGAACACGGCCACGGGCAACAATGCCAACAAGCCCAAGCAACGCAAGGCGATCATCGGCAACGAATGGCTGCGCTGGAAGCTCTTCTCCGTAATCTTGGCGGCTTCCATGTCGTCAAGCAGCCGTTGCGTGTCGTCGTAAAGTTCCTGCGTGTCGGCCTGAGCGAGTGTGTCCACCAACTTCTTGTCGGATTCGAGCCGCTGCGGGAGGTTGTCGGGGTCGATGCCTTGGCTTTGGGCGTATCTTCTGCCGAACGCGCTGGTACGGATGTAATCGATTTGCCGGTAATGCTCGACGTCTTTCACGTTCAGCATCATCGCGTCGATTTGCTCGCGCACCGCCTTGTTGACCTGACGTTGCGCCGTGCGGGGCTTTTCCTTATACAGCTCATAATACGGCTGCAACGAAATGGGTGTGCCGAAGCGTACTAACATCTCCGTGCCGAGGCCAAAATAGTCGGAATAGTGGTTGCAGGCCGGCAGGATCTTGACGTCTTTGGTGAACCCGTCGGCTTCGGCGGCCTCGAAAGCCATCTTGGTATAGCCGTAGGTGAACGTGCCGAGCCAGTGCTTGTCCTGATGGCCCGCCTCGGGATAGATGGTCACCGTATGGCCTTCACGGATGGCGTCTTCCGCTTCTTGGAAGCTGGCACCGTTGTTGGCTACCGCCGCTTCGCCCTCAAAGTCAATGCGATAGGCGGGCAGCAGTCCGAGCCAGATGAGGAAGTCGTGGATGCCTTTGCTCACGGCGAAGATGTCGGCCCTGACCATGAAACGCACCTTGCGGTCCATGATGTTCATCATGATGCCCAGCGCGTCGTTCAGCGCGTTCTGGTGGTTCGACGCGATGACGGTCGGGGTGTCATCCTCCGTAACATTCTCTGCGCCAATGCAATACGTCTTTTTATAGTAGAACGTTTCCACCATGAACTTGACATAACGGCGCAATACCCTATATAAAAAAGGTATGTTTTTCCGTTTGGCCTGACTCATGTTTTCCATCGTTTTCGGATTCATTTCAGTGGCAAAATTACCGCTAAAACCGACATAAAGTATTAAATTATTTTTATTTTCAATGTAACAGCGTTTATTGCAAACATAGTTTGCCCCTTTATAACCCAATTTTTTGTCACATATACAAGCCGCCGTTGATCTTCAAGTGTGTATTGGGCCATGTTTGCGGTTTGACTTAAGGGGCAAAAACAAAAGCCCGCAGCGTCACCGAGGCACTCTGCATTGCTGCCGACTATTGCTTGCTTTAACTCATCGGTCGTAGCACCTGCATCACACAGTTCTTGCAGTCGAATTCGAGGCGGAAGGTGTTGGCCCCGTTGCGGATGAACAACGGTCCGACGGCCTTGCCGGTTTCTTTGGGACACATCCCGTTGGCATAGCGGATGCAATGGTGGCAGGTCATTAAGACATTGGGGATTTCGTCGGGATCGATCTTGGTAGAGACGGTGCATGCACCGTCTCTACAACGCACAGGTCGATTATTCCGATGGTTTTCAATCAATTCCTCCGTCAGTTTTGTCACCAATTCCCGTTTCATCTCGCCGATGACGGAGGCAGGAATCAAACGCGGTTCCTTGAAATCCAATGTGAGATTCACGGGGTTGAAGGGCGTGTCGCCCCATTGCAGGGCCTTCTTGCGGATGTTTTCTGTGGCCTTTTCGGGGTTGTTGGCGGCGATTTTTTCAGTTGGCAGTTGGCAGTTGACAGTTGACAGTTGTAGGGCTGTCACATTGTGGCAGCCGTTGTTAGGCGTCATAAGTTGTGCCGAAAATTCATACCCCGTTTCCGTTTCGGCCAAGGTTAAGCCGATGTCGATTTTGCGGTTGCCTGTCGAGGCCGCGATTTGTCTCTGCCATTCGAGGTCGAGGTTGCGGTAGATCTTCGCGCCGCGATGGGCGCCGTGTGGCCTTTTCGTAGAGACGGTGTGCACACCGTCTCTACTTGTATTCACAACATCGGCGCGGAGGCCGACCAATTCGTTGTTTTCGTTCAGGAAACACAGGCCGTCGCCGTTGTGCAACGTTTTGTCGGTGTCGATTTCTATGCGAAGGGGGTTGCACCACACCACCTTGCCGATGTATTCGCCCATCGATTTGGGCGTGAACGGCGCATCGATGCCCTTTTGCCGCCCGTGGATGAAATAGTCAGTGAACCCACGGTTGAAGGATTTCTCGGGATTGACCTCAAAGGTGTAGGCGCAATGGCCCGACGAAGCCTGTCCGTATTCCGCACGGCGCGAAAGGATTCCGTCGATCTTCTGCCGATAGTAGGCCGTCACGTTCTTCACATAATCCGCGTCTTTCATACGTCCCTCAATCTTGAAACTCGTGATGCCCGCGTCCATCAGCTCCTCCAAATGCGCACTGTTGTTGAGGTCTTTGAGGCAAAGCAGATGGCGGTTTTTTATCAGCACCTTGCCGTTCTCATCCAACAAGTCCCAAGGCAGGCGGCAGGGCTGGGCGCAGGCACCTCGGTTGGCGCTGCGGTTGCCGATGTGTTGGCTCAAGTAGCACTGTCCGCTGTGGCTGACGCAGAGCGAGCCATGCACGAAAAACTCCAACGGGACGGTGGTTTGTCGGCGAATTTCGCGAATTTCGCGAATTGAAAGCTCGCGACCCAAGACGACTTGACTGAAGCCCAATTGCTCAAGCAGTTGCACCTTCTCAACGGTCAGGTTGTCGCATTGCGTGCTGGCGTGGAGCGGGATGGGAGGCAAATCGAGTTGCAAGAGTTTCATGTCTTGGATGATGAGCGCGTCGGCGCCGGCGTTCCAGCAGTCGTGGGCAATGCGGCGGGCGCGTTCAAGCTCGTTGTCGTAGAGCAAGGTGTTCAGCGTGACGTACACCTTGGCATCGTACAAGGCCGCGTGTCGGCACAATCGCTCGATGTCGTGGATGGTGTTGGTGGCCTTCTCGCGGGCGCCGAAGTCGGGGCCGCCGATATAGACGGCATCCGCGCCATGGTCGATGGCAGCCATGCCCACCTCAGCATCCTTGGCAGGCGAGAGCAGTTCTATCTTGCTTGTTTTCATGCCGCAAAATTACAAATTGTGTCGCAAGTAATACGGTTTTTTACTAATTTTGCAACTACTTTCCCCAAAGTAGAATCATGTAAAATGGTCTTCAGCAGCAACATATTCCTGCTCTATTTCATGCCGGTTTTCTTCTTGGTCTATTTCATCCTGCCGAAGAATACGCGCAACTACTTCCTGCTGTTGGCCTCGTTGGTGTTCTACGCTTGGGGCGCGCCCGAGTTCATCATCCACCTCATTGTGTCGGTCATCGCCAACTTCTATTTGGTGCGCTGGATGGACAAGACCGAAAAGCCCGGACTGAAAAAGCTGCTCTGCGGCATCAGCGTGGCCATCAGCATCGGGCTGTTGTTCTATTTCAAGTACGGCAACTTCACCATAAACAATATCAGCATAGTAGCAGGGTGGCTCGGACTCGAAAAACTCTCAACTCTCAACTCTCAACTCTCAACTATTTTATTGCCCATCGGAATCTCGTTCTTCTCGTTCCAAAGCGTGACCTACACCGTCGATACCTACCGCAAGGTGAACGAACCCATGAAGCGGCTGAGCGACTACATGCTCTACATCGTCATGTTTCCGCAACTCATCGCCGGACCCATCGTGCGCTACTGCGACATCGCCGACCAAATCCGCGACCGCGAGTCGCATTACATCGACCGTTTGCACGGCTTCTACCGCTTCGTCATCGGCTTGGCGAAAAAGGTGCTGATTGCCGACGTGATTGGTTTCCAAGTGGATAAGATCCTCGGCCCGTCGAACTACGACGTGCTGACTTCGGCCCAACTCGCCGACATTGCCGAGAAAATCGCCACCATCGACAGCACCTCGGCTTGGATTGCCATCTTCGCCTTCACCTTCCAAATCTATTTCGACTTCGCGGGCTACAGCGACATGGCCATCGGCCTCGGGCGCATGATGGGCTTCCGCTTCCCGGAGAACTTCGACAACCCCTATGTCTCCACCACGATTTCGGAGTTTTGGCGGCGTTGGCACCAGACCTTCAGCGTGTTCATCAAGCATTACCTCTATTTCCCCTTGGGCGGCAGCCGCGTGAAGACCGAGGCCCGCAAATACTTCAACCTGTGGTTCTGCTTCCTCATCAGCGGCCTGTGGCACGGCGCGGCGTGGAACTTCGTGGTCTATGGCGCCCTGCAAGGCATCTTCATCTGCGCCGACAAGCTGTTTCTGAAGAAGTTCAACGAGCGGTTGGGGCGCATCCCGAGCGTCATCTTCACCTTCCTCATCATTGTGCTGACGCGCTGCTTCTTCCGCATCGAGCGCATCGACCTGTCGTGGCTGTTCATCAAGCGGCTCTTCGCCTTCGACTTCGCGCCGTTCCGTTTCGCCGACAACCCGCATTTCTATGTCACCATGCTCGTGGCGGCCTTCTTCTCGTTCTTCACCTTGTCGAAGTTCGGCCTGAAGGTGCAGGACAAGGTCTATTTCACCGAGTACGGCAAGCGGCAGCACATCATCGCCTTCATTGTCAGCGTTTTGGCTTTCGTCTTCTGCCTCGGCGCGTTGAACGCCAGCGGATTCAGCCCGTTCATTTACTTTAGATTCTGATGCCATGAAACGAAAGCCCCGATATGACAAAACGCTTGCCGTCCTCCTGATGGCGCTGTCTTTGCTGCCACTGCTGCAAGGTTGGCTTCGGCTCGTCGCGCTGAAGCCCCTCCACGGCGTCACGATTGAGGCCGAGAAGCCTGTCTTCGACATGGGAAGCTACCGCTCGGGCGCGTATGCAAAAGACATGGAGGCCTATGCCAGCCAGCGTTTCGGCTTCCGCGAACCCGTCATCAGGCTCTACAACCAATACCTTTGGACGTTCTACAGAAAGACCTACGCCCACGACGTGGCCATCGGCAAGAAGGACTGGCTTTATTATCCGCAAAGCGTGAGCGACTACTACGGCAACGAACTGCTCCGTTGGCACCCTTCCGTCGATGAGGCGCGGCGCAGCTTCGACCTCGACGTGAAACACGCCAACTGGGTGCGTTCCGTGCTGAAAGAGAGCGGCGTCGATTTCCTGGTTTTCATGGCTCCCGAGAAAGGGTTCCTCTATCCCGAATTCCTCCCCGACGGCGAAAAAGACACCACTACCTTCAATGCTTGCGACTATTTCGCGCAACGCTTCACGGAAACCGGCTTCCCGCATATTGAGATGACGCGCTGGTTCCAGCAAATGAAAGACACGGTCGATTACCCGCTGATTCCTCAGGTAGGGGCACATTGGATCTTCCCTTCCGTCTATGCCGCCGATTCGCTATCGCGACTCATGGAAGATTTGAAAGGCATCCATCTGCCTAAAATCAAGGTAGGAGAAGCCTATCATACGCGAGACCGAGACCACGACTATGACAACGACCTTGAGAAACTTCTCAACTTGGCCTTTGCCATGCGGCACCAATACGGCTATTGCCCTCGGCGGCATGTCGGCATCGAGCAAGATTCGTCCGATGTGAAACCCAAAGTGCTCTTCGTCGGCAACTCCTATTTCTGGGCCATGAACCTGTTTGTTCCCTTCGACGAGATGTTTGAAACGACCGAGTTCTGGTACTACTACTCAACCGCCTATTACGGCGACAGCCTGCAACACACCGCCAAGGTGAACGAACTCGACCAACTCGACAAGCTGCTCGGCTTCGACTATGTGGTTTGGTTCACCACGGGCAACCAAATGAACAAAGGCACAAGCGCTTTCGTCAACGCCACGTTGCTCAACCTGTGCCTCAGCAACGCGCAAGTCGATGAAACGCGCAACCGCGTCGTTGACAGCCTGATACGCGACTCCATCCCAAGCCCCGTCGATTCCCTCACGATGGCGCAACTCAGACTGGGATTTTGGTCAAAGGCGCAACAAATCCTCGTCAAGCACCCTGAACGCTATTTTGCCGAACTGGGCGGCGACAGCCTGCCCCCAACGGCCCGCAACCCTCGAATCAAGGAAATCTTGGCCATCAACGAGATAAGGAAGGATTCCGCTTGGATGTGGAACCTTTCGGCCTGCCAGACCGTCATCCAAAACGCGCCCTTGGAACAAGTGCTGCTCATGGAAGCCCGCAACATGATTGACGGCAAGCCCCTGCTGCGCGACATGCCCGACCCCGTTGCCGTGCGCGACCTCGTCGAGCAACGCGTCGCCGACATGATCAAGGAAATCAGAGGCAAGCCCAAACTGATGCGGCGGGTTGAGGAGAAAGCCGCGAAGAACGGCGTTTCGGTGGAAAAACAAACGGAATTGGATGCCCGCTGGATTGTACATGGCCAAATGCCTTCAGCCGGCTTCTGACGCTCAATCTACTTGTTGCCACCATTGTTGACAATGCGCACAACGGTATCCTCGATTTTCAAGAGGTAGAGTCCCGAAGGCGCCTCCCAACGGATTGGAACCTCATTGACACCGTTGGCCAACACGCAAACTTGCGAAAACACCTTCTTGCCATTCAAGTCGAAAATCTCGATGAGGCTCGAGCCAAAGCCTTTGGCCTCAATCCTTAGGCAGGTGGGTAGGACGCAAATAGGATAGCTCCAGATGTCGAGGATGTCGGGGTGGGGCATGGAAAGGAAATTGCGCGTGGGCCTTTCCCTCAAAAAACCAAGGGTTTGCGACAAATGGCCTTCCATCCACTCCTTATAGTCCAAGGGATAGTAGGAGGCGATGCGCCCGAAGCGGCCAAACTGCCATTTGGCTTCCTCCTGCAAGTCGGTTTTGATGCTGTCGAACAAGGCCCCCGTGTTTTCAAACGATAAGGTGCCGGCCATCGATTCGTTGAACCGCCTGGCAAACCGTGCCTGAAACACTTGGTTTTCGAGCAGCTTCCTGAAAAACAAGGTGGACGCTCGGTTTGAAGGATATTCCTCATCGCCATCATAGACGGCATTGGCATAGACGTCGAAGTCCATGTTCTCTAAAGCCGGATCGCCGTCGTAAAACATCCAGCGGAACTTGCTGTCGCCCGCCTGCCAAAACCGCACATTGTTGGCGGGCCAATCAAAGTTGGCGACAAACATCTCAAGGATGTAGTAGCTGATGAAGTTGTCAATGTCGATAAGGCTGGCTGCGCGTGCATATTGGTTCATGTTGCGGAGGTTGGCTTTCGTCATCCACTTATAGAGCGCCTTGAATCTGTCGGGGCTGCCATTCTCCACTTCCCCCAACCAGCGCCATTGCAAGTTGACCTTCTTGGAGTCAATCCCGTAATGGTCTTCCACATAATGCTCATCGGGTTTCTCCTTGACATAATAGATGCCCCAATACTCGCCGTTGATGAACATCACACAGGGGCGGTCGGCCATGAAGTCGATACCCATCTGTTGGGCAAGACGGTTGCAGAGGTAGTCTTCGATGCCGGCGTTGCTGCTTTGGAAAGGACGAAGTATCAGGATCTTGAACTTACGTTCTTGCAGGTTGGGGAAGAAACGGTGCTTGAAGCGCTTCTTTCCGTATTTTTCACGAGCATAGATTTTCAAGGTCTTTTGTTGGAAACGTCGTCCGTTGCCTCCATGGGTGCGCACGCCGCAACATTGGTTGACCCCCGTGTTGTCGAGCTCGAAAAACTCAAAATTGGCTCTTCGCTCCCATTCTTTGCCCGACTCGTAATAATTACCCGACCAATGGGGACGATCGGGATTGTAGTGGGCGCCTTCCACAAAGATGCCATAGTCGAAGTCGAACAAGTCGGACGAATCGACACAAAGCGAGACGGCGGGAAGGCCATGCAGATCGCAGCCCAAGGCACGGATGAAATAGCTGTTGGTGAAGGTAGCGCTAACGCAGCTGTCGTTTCCGTCAAAGGCGGCGGCCCTCACCACAATGCAATGCTCGATGCTGTCGGGGATGCGAAAGAGGTCTTCGGGGCAATTGCGCAATCGATAGATGTCGGACGAAGAATACATCCTCTCATCCATGACCATAGGCTTCGCATAAAGTGGTGAATGTCGTGTCGGTTCGTTGCCATTGGTGGTGTAGCGGATGTGGTTGTCGGGATTGCCGCATTGCAGCTCCAACGCAAACACGTCGTCGTAGAACCCGCCTGGAGCAGAGAAGACAAGCGTATCGGATTGCGCCCAAGCCACGGGTGCGAGCACAAGGCCAAAAACCATGATGAGTAGGATTCTTTTCATTGTATGACGATTTTTTGGGCATGGCAGCCCGTTTTCAGCACATAAATTCCCGCCGGCAGGTTCGGATGGATGACAATTTCCTCGCTTCCCCTGTCGCCGACGGGTTGGGCGAACACTTTCCTGCCCGGCAGGTCGTAGATGGCGACTTCGCCGCCACCAAAGCTTTGCGTGTCGATATGAAGATGGATTTCTCCCGACGAGGGGTTGGGATAGCACGAAACCGTCATAGGAGCCTGTTCTGCCACATCAAGGTAATCCTCTATCTCTTCATCGAAATACCGCCGGCGCTGACGGATGAATTCATCGGCTTTCTCCATGTCGGCATGCCACTTGTTCACATTCCACGGGAAACCGAAGCGGCGGCTTTGCGCATCGACTTCGCCCTCAACGAGTTGGGAATAATCATCCAGCACCGATTTCAGATAATCATAACTGAAATAGGTTTCCAAGAGTTCCAAATAACGGCTGAAAAACCCGAACCTGAACCCTCGGTTCTCGAGGAAACGGTTCAGCACCATACTATTATGCTCCTGACTGATGGCATTGTTGAAAGCCGGATAATCGACCTTCGAAAAGCAGCCATCGCCATCATAGAACATCATGCGGAATGGTTTCCCTGGTGCCATTTGGCTGATTTTGACATTGTTGTTGGGCCAGTCGCGATTGGCCGAAAAAACCTCAAGAAGAATATAGTCGATGAAACCAGGGACATCAATATGCTGATAAGCGTAGGCCGAGTCCTCCGGCTGGGTCAAATCGGCATTCATCAGGAAGGAATAAAGAAAATCCCTCCACTCCGTGGGATCGCCGTAATTAGGCACACCCCAATATTTTATGATGGTCACACTGTCGAGGTCGGCGTTGTAGTGGTCTTTGAGGTAATGCTCGTCAGCAGCCTCCTCCAAGGTGTAGATGCCCCAATACTCGCCATTGATGAACACCACGGTTTCACGCACTGCCATCGCGTCGATGTTCAGCTGGCTGGCCACTTTTTGAGAAATGAAATCTGTTCCACCCATCTGCAACCAGTTGCTGCAACGGAACGGATGCAGGTTGAGATGCTTGAACTTCACAATGTGTGAATCCTTGAAAAAACGATGCAGAAAATGCTTTTTGCCGTATTCTTCGCGAGCATAAAGCTTCATGCCCTTTTGCTGGTACCAACGCGAAGCGCCTCCATGCATGCGCAGGCCGCATTGTTGGTTGATGCCTGAATTGTCGGGGTCGTAGAACTCGAAGTTGATTGGGCGTTCCCACTCGTCGCCTTTTTGGTAATAGTTGCCTGTGTGGGTGCTATCGGCAGGGTCATATAGCGCCCCTGGAACGAAAATGCCAGTCTCATAGTCGAACAAGGAAAGCGAATCCGTCACGATGGACAGCACGGGCAAGCCATGGAAATCGCAACCCAACGCACGAATGAAATAGGAGTTGGTGACCACCTGACTGACACAATTGCCGTCAGCATCGAACACGGCTGCACGGACGACAATGGCGCGTTGGACGTCCTCAGGTTGATAGTACATCGATGGAATTGTATTAACAATGGTATGGATGTTTGAGGTCGAAAACATGGCTTCATCCATTGTCAAGGCATGCTCATAAACCTGCGACTGCGCCGTGGGCCGGTTGCCGTTGGTGGTGTAGCGGATGTGGTTGTCGGGATTGCCGCATTGCATCTCCAACGCAAACACGTCGTCGTAGAACCCTCCTGGAGCAGAGAAGACAAGCGTATCGGATTGCGCCCAAGCCACGGGTGCGAGCACAAGGCCAAAAACCATTATGAGCAGTATTCTTTTCATTGTATGACGATTTTTTGGGCATGGCGGCCCGTTCTCAGCACATAAACTCCCGCCGGCAGGTTCGGGTGGATGACAAATTCCTCGCTTCCCCTGTCGCCGACGGGTTGGGCAAACACCTTCCGGCCCAAAAAGTCATAAATGGCGATTTCATCAGGCGGGTCGCCATTGTCGCGCCACCTGACGTGGATTTCTCCCGACGAGGGGTTGGGGAAGCAATGAATTGACGCGGGAAGGGGCTTCTCGATGCCCAAGAACGTTGTCCATTCGGCATAGTAGGACGACACGCGGTCGCTAAGGAAATCATCGGTGAGCGTGCAGGCCCAGTTCCAGAACCCGGGCGAAGACGGATTCCCGAAGCGGAACGACTGCCTGCCGATTTCGGGGCCAATCATTGCGCAAATGCGGGAATACCATGCCGAAGTGCTCGCGTACGACAACACGCCTTCGCTCAGCGCGTGTATCCTGTCGTCGAAACGGGCTTGGAATTCGTCGTTTTCCAATAGCCTCCTGAACAACAGCGTGGCGCGTTGGCTCGAAGGCCATGTGTAGCCCCCAGTATAGGTGGCGTTACCGAATACGTCGAGTTCCGTTGGGTTGGCATACGGGTCGATTCCATACGCATTGAAAGCGGCGTCGCCGTCGAAGAACATCCACCTCCATTTTCCGCCTTGCCTTTGCCAGCAACGGACGTTGTTGGCGGGCCAGTCGTAGTTGGCGACGAAAGTCTCAAAAACCATGTAATCGATGAAATTGTCAATATCGACAAGGCTTGAGATGTGGTCGTAGTCATCCTGAAAGGTCAAATCGGCTGTCTCCAACCAGTCCATCATTTCGAGAAAGCCTTGCATGTCGCCACATTCCAGTTCCCACCAGTTGCTGATGATGGTGCACTGCTCGATGTCGATGCCGAAATGGTCTTCGAGAAAGCGTTCGTCCAATTTCTCTTGCAGGAAATAGATGCCCCAATACTCGCCGTTGAGAAAGAGGCAGACGGGGCGCGAATGGCCGGCCTCCAACCCGACGAGGATGGCCAACTGGTTGCAGAGATAATCCTGTATGCCCGAATTAGGCCACAGGGTGGAATAGGGCTTGATGATGAAATGCTTGAAACTGTCTAATGGCGTGTTCTCAAAGAACCGATGATGGAAGCGTTTCTTCCCGTATTCCTCTCGGGCGTAGATCTTCAGTCCTTTTTGGGGTTGCTTGCGGGCACGGTTGCCGTGCGTCCTGAGGCCGCAAGGCTGGTTGATGCCGCTGTTGTCGGCGGGTTCGCGAAACTCCACGTTGATTTCCCTTTCCCATTCCCGACCTCTCATGCAATAGTTGCCGCTATGGTTCGGATTAAGCGGGTCATAGGTGGCTCCCGGCACCAAAATGCCCCTCTCGTAATCGAACAAGTCCAACGAGTCGGCACAGAGCGAAACGACGGGCAGGTCGTGCGTGTCGCAGCCCAAGGCCTGAATAAAGTAGCTTTGGGTGGCCACGGGGCTGATGCAGCTGTCGTTCTCGTCGAACACCGCCGCACGGATGACGATGCAATGCTGCACCGAATCGGGAATGTAGATAAGGTCTTCGGGTGAAATCTGGATGGTGTAGATGTCTGAGTTCGAGTACAGACGCTCGTCCAAGGTCAAAGGCTCGGTGTAGCGTTGCGACTGCGCCGTAGGCCGGTTGCCGTTGGTGGTGTAGCGGATGTGGCCTTGCGGATGGGTGCTGAACAGCTCCAAATCGAAAACGTCGTCGTAGAAACCGCCATTGGCCGAAAAGAGGACTTTCCAATCCTGCGCCTGCGCCGACGCCACGGCAAACAAGGCCAACCATATAAAGAAAAGGCGTTTCCGCATTTCGTGAATAAATTTCCGCAAAATTACACAAAAAAAACGGTCAATCGGTTGGATTGGCCGTTTTTTATTAGGAGGCAACGTTTCCAACGTCGCCAATCATCCCTTCCGACGCTTGGAAGCGTCGGCTACTTTAGATCTTCTCTTCTTCCACGCGCAGCGGCTTGGGTTCGCCCTTGCGGATGTCGAGTTCGTCGATGATGTTGGTCGCGCCGGCGTACTTGTCGATGATGAAGAGCACATAGCGGATATCGACGTTGATGGTGCGTTGCAGGCGAGGCTCAAAGTTGACGTCGCCGCTCATGGCTTCCCAGTTGCCGTCGAAGGCTAAGCCGAGCAGCTCGCCCTTGCCGTTCATGATGGGGCTGCCGGAGTTGCCGCCCGTAATGTCGTTGGTCGAAAGGAAGCATACGATGAGCTCGCCGTTGTCGTCGGCATACACGCCGTAGTCCTTCTTCTCGATGAGGTCGAGGAGGCGCTTGGGCGCGTCAAACTCGTAGTCGCCGGGGACGTATTTCTCGAGGATGCCGTTGGCGGTACACACATAGTCGTAATGCACGGCGTCGGCAGGCATGTAGTCCTGCACCGAGCCATAGCTCATGCGCATCGTCGAGTTGGCGTCGGGATAGAGGCTCTTGCCGGGTTGGGTGGCGGCGTAGTATTCGCGCAGGCCCTTCACGAAGTAGTGGTCGTTCTCGCTCAC